>Ga0222702_1000358_pt1 | contig 12891 bp, 7 predicted proteins | sample AntAcemetage1504_FD_181152 | JGI IMG/M metagenome (GOLD analysis project Ga0222702, IMG submission 181152) | Saline water microbial communities from Ace Lake, Antarctica - #1504 | ecosystem: Environmental > Aquatic > Non-marine Saline and Alkaline > Saline | place: Antarctica: Ace Lake...
CTTGAGCGGGTTTATCTGGCTTCGCATGATGCCCTTGCCCTTCTGAAAGGAGAGATTGCCCGTCTGAAAGGAAAGGGTGTGTCCATTGAGGACAACAGTGCTCAGGCTGAAGCTCTAATTAATGAAGGAAATTATGAAGGGGCGAAAAGGTTTGCAGAAGCAGAAATTGTCCGTCTCAGAAGCATTGAAGTCCTCTTTGACCGTGCCATTGGTGGCCTCTCTCTCCTTCAGAGTGAAATTAGCCACCTTCAGGTAAAAGGCGTCCTTATACCGGATCAGGCAGAAGCCGTGGGATCCGTTCAGTTAGCGATTCAGCGGGCTGAATGCCAGGTGGCGGCAGATGAAGCTGACGCCTCGATTACCCGGATTCGGGAAGTCGAAATACTCTTTGACCGGGCGTTGCAGGCAGCTGAAGTCATCCGGGAAGAGCAGGTTCGCCTGAAAGAGAAGGGTGTTACGGTTGCAGTTAAAACAGATGATGTTCGTATAGCGATTGAACAGGGTAATTATGAGGATGCCTATACGAGTGCGGAAGGTATACTTGATTCGTTTAGAACGGCAGAGGAAGCGTTCGATGCTGCATCTCAGTCTCTTGCAACACTGAAAAGCGAAATTACCAGACTAAAAAATAAAGAGATAAAATAGAGGGTGATGTTGATGAATTTGTTTAAGAATATTCCCGGTGCAGACAATACCGAAGCAATTGAAAAACTGATTGGAACCGGAGACTACGGCAAGGCTCAGGGCGATGTTGGAGTCTTGATTGAGCAGATAAGAGCTCAGGAAGCTCTTTTTGAAGAAGCACAGGAAGCATTCTCGATCTATACGAGAAATCTGCAACATGTGAAGAATGAAGGTATCATTTCTGATGATATTACGCCAGAGATTCTGGCACTGCTTGAGGAAGGAGATTATGCCAAGGCAAAAGAATCCGCCGAAAATGGTATTTTAGCTCTTGCGGCAACCACCCACGACTGGTATGCTGCACGGGAAAATGGTGCTATCTACCTTCACACACAGGACCGTCTTCTAACAAAGGGTGTTGTAGTGCCTGATGAGCGGCACACCTTTGCAGAAAAGATGGAACTGGGTGACTACAAAGGTGGCCATACAACAGCAAAAAAGCTGAAATCTGGCCTTTTTTCGATCGAGGCAAAATATGATGCTGCTCAGGACGCTCTTGTGAGTCTGCAGACCGAAATAATCAGAACCCAGCAGAAAGGAGTGGTCACTGATGCTTCGATGGCCGAGATAGAGGAACTCTTCGGAAAGGGAGAGTATGCGAAGGCACAAAAGAGTGCTGAAAAAATGGCAACAGCGGTCGTAGCGCGGGATCAGGAATTCGATGCTGCACAGCGGGCCCTTGCCACACTGAAGAATGAGATTGAGCGGCTGAAACGTCGCGACGGCGGTGGATTGTAAGGAGGAACCTGATATGACACTCTCTGAGAAGATAGCCGGTGTCGCTGACCAGAGTGCTATTGAATCACTTATTAAGCAGGGGGAGTATGCGAAGTCCGAACAGGACGTTGAAAAACTGATTGCCAATCTTCGTGATCTGGAAGCGGCGTATGAGGATGCTATATTGGCATCCTCAACCGTTGTCCGGGAAGAAGAACGTCTGACGGAAAGAGGAGTTGTTTTTAGCAGCAAAAAAGCCGAAGTCGATGTGTTGATTGTTGAGGGAGCCTATGATAAGGCAGTTCGACGATCTGCTGTCATCATTAAGGAGTACCTAAAGCGGGAGAGTGCCTGGCTCAAGGCTCAGGAGATTGTTGTTATTCTGGGCAGTGAGGTAGAGCGGGTTACTGAAAAGGGCATTGTGATTCCCGAATCGTTTGATATTGCCTCTGTCGGCGTCCTGATGTATGAAGGAGAATATGCCAAAGCCGGACAGCGGGCCAAGTCCCTGATTCAAAAGATCCGGGCTCTTGAGAATACATTTAATGATGCCTCGGGCCTGTTTGCTCTCCTGATTCGTGAAAGAAACCGTCTGGACGAAAAAGGTGTGCCACTCCCGGAAACTGCTGACCCGTCCCCGGTTGCGGCATTACTTGATGCCGGAGATTACACGAGTGCCGCTCTTTGTGCACAGGAAATTCTGGATCTGCTGAAAGAACTTGAGGCGGCCTATGACCGGGCGATGCAGATGGCTGATCTCCTTGGCAGTGAGATCAACCGTGTCGGGGAAAAGGGCGTGGTACTTCCGGCCGGGATCTCCCTTGACCCGGTGCTGGATGCAATCGTTGCCGGTGATTTTGACGGTGCCGTTGACGCTGCATCTGATCTTATCCGGCAGATTCGTGAGATTGAGGCTGATTATGACCGTGCTGTTGATTTAGCTGGGCAGGTCCGTGACGGAAGCGAACGTCTGAAAGGTCTCGGCGTCTCAATTCCTTTTGATCCATCTGAGATTGAGGATCTGATTACAGCAGGCCGCTATGACGAAGCAATAGCCAGGGCGCAGGAGATGCTGAAGGATCTTGATGGTCTTGAAGCTGAACGGCTCTTAAACGAACGCTCAATCAAGGCATTTCAGGATGAGCTTGATCGGGAGATCGGGCGACTCAAAGACCGGGGTATCATTGTTCCATACAATACCAATACCCTCGCCTCGCTGATTGATGCAGAAGAGGATGAGAAAGCCTGGGAAGAAGCTGGCAATCTGCTAACCGGATTACGGGATCTCGAAAACCTGTATGATGCTGCAAAACGTGCCCAGGACCGACTGGTTGCTGAGACGAAAAGAATCAGGGAAGACGGTATTGTCGTGCCGGATTATACCGGCGAGGTCGCAAAAGAGATGGCGGCAGGAGACTATCGTAAGGCCTGGGAGACGGCCGGTGATCGTCTGCTTGCTATTCTGCTCATTGAGCGTGACGCTCTGGACGCCAGAGCCGCCCTTGACCAGCTTCGTGCTGAGATTGCCCGCCTGAAGAAAAAAGGTGTCGTGATTGCCGATGAGAGCAACCTTGTTGAAAATCTGATTGGCGAAGGGAAAACAGCTGCAGCGAAGAAAGCTGCCGCCTCACAACTTCAGCACCATCTGATGACTGAGGGACGCTTCGATGCGGCTTTAGCGGCCCTGAAAAACAGCGAAGAAAAAAAGAAACAGCTTCTCAACAAGGGTGTGATTGTACCTGAGGTTCCAGCAGCCATCGGGGATCTGATGAATAACGGTGCCTATTCTGACTCACTTGACGCAGTCCGGTCTTTTGTAGCACTCCTGATTGCTGCTGATAATCAGTATAATGCAGCTATTGCGGCTCTGAAGGCTCTCTCTGATGAACTGTCACGACTGCAGAAAAAAGGTGTTCTGGTGCCTGATAACCGGACAGCGGTAGAAGCACTCATCAGTGAAGGAAAGTATCTCCCGGCGCAGGAGCAGGTCCGAACAGAGATACTTCTCCTCCGGTCTCTTGAATCCGGCTATGATGTAGCCCGGAAAGCCCGCAAAGCACTTGCCGAAAGGCTCGCTTCACTGAAGAAGAAAGGTGTGGTGGTACCCTTTGATCTGGTTGCGACTGATGCTCTTCTTGAGAAAGGGGATTATTCAGGGGTTATTGTTGAAATGCATGTCCTGGCAAAGAATCTTTCAGCAACCGAGCATGCCTTTGACGCGGCTCAGAATGCCCTGAAAACACTGAAAAGTGAGGTGGCCCGGCTTACCAAAAAAGGTCTTGTTATTCCTGAGTCGCTTTCGGCGGTGGAAGATCTAATAAAATCCGGAATCTACCCAGAGGCACAGAAAAAAGCAGAGACGGTCCTTCGAACACTGGTCGTTCTTGAATCTGCCTATGATGGTGCGCTCGAAGCCCTTGAAGCATTGAAAAAGGAGATTGCCCGGCTTACGCAAAAAGGTCTTGTCATTCCTGAGTCGCTTTCGGCGGTGGAAGATCTAATAAAATCCGGAATCTACCCAGAGGCGCAGAAAAAAGCAGAGACGGCCCTTCGAACACTGGTTGTTCTTGAATCCGCCTATGATGGTGCGCTCGAAGCCCTTGCAGCATTGAAAAAGGAGATTGCCCGGCTTACCAAAAAAGGGCTTGTCGTTCCGGAGTCACTTTCGGCGGTGAAAGATCTGATAACGTCCGGGAACTATCCAGAGGCACAGAAAAAAGCTGAGACGGTCCTTCGAACACTGGTTGTTCTTGAATCTGCCTATGATGGTGCGCTCGAAGCCTTTGAAGCATTGAAGCAGGAACTAGCCCGGCTGACCAAAAAAGGCGTTCTGGTCCCGGACCGGACCGGCGTTATAGAAGATCTGATTGGTGCCGGAAAATACCACGAGGCACGGACGGGTGCCTATGATGAAATCGTCTCGCTTCGGGTCATCGAACAGGAGTATGACAACTTCACGCATTCGATGGGGATTTTTTCATCTGAGACGGACCGTCTCCTGACGATGGGTGTAAAGATAACCGATGAACGCCTTTCGGTTCAGAAGATGGCCGATGTGGGCAACTATCAGGAGGCGATTTTCCGTATTGGTAAGGTGCTGGATGGTTACCGACTTCTTGAGTTTGAGTTTGAATCGGCACAGGATGCCCTTGCTCTCCTCAACAAAGAGATTGCCCGCCTGAAGAAGAAAGGTGTCGTCGTCGCGGTTGTTCCCGATCCAACAGAATCACTCATTGCAGAAGGTGAATACCGAAAGGCCCGTGAGGAAGCAAACCTTTTGATCTCAGATCTGCGTGCAACAGAATCACTCTTTGATTCTGCTATTGAGGCTCTCTCCCTCCTTATCCAGGAGATTGCCCGCCTGAAGAAGAAAGGCGTCGTTATTCCTGAAAATACCACTGAAGTACAAAAGTTTATCGAAAAGGGTGAGTATCATACGGCCCGCTCGACGGCTGAGGTGACAATCTCAGAACTAAGGCGGATTGAATCGGATTACAACGCTGCTATCGAAGCCCTGAAAGGACTGAAAAAAGAGATGGCCCGTATTGAGAGTCGTGGGATTCTCATGTCTGAAACTACTGATGCCGTTACTCAGCTCATCGAAAAGGGTTCGTATTCAGCATCCCGTTCAGAAGTATCGGCGATTATTCAGCGACTCAAAAAGGTTGAGATTGCGTATGAATCGGCACTGGAAGCCCTCACCTCCCTTGAGCAGGAGATTGCACGGATACAGAACATGGGAGTGCTGCTGCCGGTTACGACCCGGGAAGTCACCACGCTGCTTGCGTCAGGTGCTTATGGCGAAGCTGTAAGCACGGCGGAAAAGATTCATAAGCAGGTCAGAAACATCGAGATTGAATACACGACAGCCATCGATGCACTGGGCGACCTTGTTGCAGAGATTGAGCGTCTCCATGAGAAGGGAGTGATTATTGACGATGATATCACAGCCGTTCATCTGACAATCGAGAAGGGCTCGTATGTGCAGGCCCGGACCATGGCAGAAGATCATCTTTCAGTGATTCGTGCCGCCGAGATCGAATATGATTCTGCTCTTTCAACCCTTGCTGAGCTGAAAACTGAAATTCAGCGACTCAGGAAAAAGAGTGTCCATATCGATGCCGATACGGGTCCGGTGGAGAAGCTGATTAAGACAGGCGCCTATCGAAAGGCAAAAGATCAGGCGGATTCCCACTTGTCTGCCCTAAAAAAGACTGAGCGTGAGTACGACAGTGCCATCGGGGCGCTGGAACAGGTTCAGGCCGAAATAGAACGCCTGGTACAGAAAGGCGTTGTCATTACCGAAGATGTGGGAGCCATACAAGCACCTGTCAACGAAGGTGCCTATAAGAAGGCAATCATGGTCGCTGACAAAATGCAGGGACGACTGCGTGAACGGGAAAGTGATTACGATGCGGCGATTGGATCTCTTAAGTCCTACCTACGTGAACAGGGGCGGGTTGCTGAAAACGGCGTCCCGGTCCCTGAGGAGTCTGCTGCTATTCAGACATATATCGAAGTCGGCGAGTATGCTCAGGCACGATCTGAGGCGGAAGCCTTGGTTTCCCGCGTTAAGTCGTTTGAGTGGGAGTATGAACTGACGATGAGCGCCTACGAGTCACTGAAGACAGAAGTCGAACGGCTCAAGGCGCAGGGAATTGTGATTACTGACGATCCCGGCCAAGTGGAGGAGTTTATTGAGAATGGGCAGTATCAAAACGCGAAATCAATTTCTGAAGGTCTGCTTTCAAAGATTAAGACAACCGAGTGGGAGTATGGACTTGCAAAGAAGGCGCTTGAGGCGCTTGAACGTGAGATGGTCAGCGGAAAGAAAGGAAAGAAAGGGGTTAAAGTCGATACGGAAGGGATCAAAGCAACCATTCGGGAAGGCCGGTACCGGAAAGCAAAATCAATGGCTGAGGAACTGATCAGCACACTTCGGTCCTGATGGTCTGAAATTAATTCCTTATATTTTTCATTCTTTTATTCTGATGCTCATTTTAAAAAACTAATTTCAGTCCTATTCTTCTTCCATAAGTTTGATCTGTCGATCTCATAAAATGTCCATGAGTACTACTATCATAGGTGTAGGGAATTCCATGCTGGAGGATTAACATCAAAGTTGAAAATAAAGCGAAATTATTTCATATGTCATACTAATATTCAAATACAATGAAAAAGGCTGCAATAATTTTCTTCTTCTTGGCGTTGCTTATCATGATAATTCCGGTAAGTGCTGAGATGGGATATGTTATTCATGCCAATGTTGTGGGTGCTGAAGTCTATTTTGGGGGATGGAACGCCGGCACGATCGATGAAAACCACCAACTCTACATTCTCTGGGAGGAAGATTCTACACTTGCTACCTATTCCCTGTGCATTCTTGCTGATGGATATATTGAGGTGATGGACACGCTTGACCGGCCAATAATCGATCAAATAGATCACCACTATTATACCTTATACCCTTATGACAATTCACCGATGATTTTTGGGACTCTCCATTTAGTGATAAAACCGAATGGGGGTGATCTGTATTTGCGAAAAGCGGGTAGCAGTGATGAATGGGAATATTATGAACCTGATTACGGTGGTGATAACTTTTTCCGCTATATTCCGGGAGGAACGTATGATCTGCTCATCAGGAAACTGGGATTTATACCCGTCCGTGATACGGTGAAAATTCCGAAGGGCAACAGAATTGATCTGTTCTATATGATGGAAGAGGGAGAGGAAGATGCAGAAGCAGCGGCTCTGGGTCCCTACCAATTTTCTGTTGCTCCGATTCCAACTCCTGTGCCTGCAGGAACGTTGATTTCCAGTCCTGGCATCAATTCTCTCTGGGAAGTGCCGCTCGAAGATTCATTTTATTGCACGGCGATCTCTCCTGATGCATCTGTTATCATCGCGGGAATCGGGAACTCGCGTACTGCCCGTTTCAGGCCTGATAAGATCGGGAAAGTCTATTGTTTTAATAGTTCTGGATATAACGTCTGGACTCAGACAACCGATGGATCAGTGTTGGACTGTGCTCTTTCAGACAGCGGAGATGTCGTTGTTGTTGGCACCGATGACGGAATGTTATACTGTTTTGATGGTCAGGGATATCTTCTCTGGAAGGAAAAAGATCCGGGATCTTTTGTTGATGTTGGTCTCTCGTCTGATGGATCCTATCTGGTTGGGGGGTCTTCAAACGGATGTCTTTACTTTCTCGATAGTACCGGAACTATTCTTTGGAAGTATCAAATAAACGGCATTATCAACAGTGTTGCGATGTCAGCAGATGGTAATTTTATTGTTGCCGGGTCTGCCGATGGGGCCACCACGCTTTTCGATAGATCAGGGAATAAATTGTGGGACCAGAAGGCACCAGAAGCGATTACTTCTGTCAGTCTCTCTTCAGACGGAAGTCTGATTGTAGCAGGATCTGAAAAAGGGAATGTCTATTTGTTTGATGATGATGGATCAATTATTCGGGAATATTTGGCGCTGGGTTCAGTATCTAACGTTCAGGTATCTTCAGGCGGGAACGTTGTTGGCGTGGCATCCGATGGCAAAAAGCTATGCCTCTTTGGCAGGGATGGTTCTTTGTTCTGGGAAAAATCCACGCCAAGCACCGTAGAGAAAATTTGTTTTTCTGCTGATGGTGAGTGTATTGGAACATCCTGTATGAGATTTATGTACCTCTTTGACCGTGCTGGTGAAGAGATCTGGTCGTTTGAACAGTCTGGCAGAATTATTGACATGGATATGTCTGCCAACGGTTCCCGAATTTCTGCAGGTGGTAATTTGTTCTATTATCTGGATACCCCAGCTGATGAGGAATCAATCTCTTATGGTGAATCTGGATCTACACCATCAGGGGCATCATCCCAGTCTCCTGCTGAAAAGACAGAGCCATCCTTTGAATCGTATATTCTCTTTGGTGCTATCGCCGTTGTATTTTTCTTTTCTATCATTGCCGGTGCATTCTGTCTTCTTGGATGTCTGCGTAGTGATGATGATGAGGAATAAAAACAGCAGGGAGTTCAATCCCGAAAAATATTTTGAATTGAAATTGTTATTCTGATTTTTATTATTCTGCAAGCATCCGGTTCATGGCCTGTGCTGCGTGCTTTGCAGAGCCCATGGCCTGAATGACTGTAGCAGCACCTGACGCAATATCGCCGCCGGCAAAGACGTGGGGGATGGAGGTTCTGCCGTCTTCATCGACAACCACATTGCCTTTTTTCGCACGCTCAAGACCCGGTATAAGGGAGACCAGGAGAGGATTTGGTCCCTGGCCGATGGCTTCAATCACTACATCGGCTTTGAGAGTGAAGTGTGCCTCGTCACCGGTCATGGGTTGTGGCGACGGTCGTCCGCTGGCGTCAACGGCACACATCTCCATCTTTATGCATTTAATACCGTCAACCTTTTTCTCGCCAAGAATTTCGACCGGGTTGGCACAGCAAAGGAAGGTAATGCCCTCGATAATTGCGTTTTCGGTCTCAGGCGCCCGTGCTGGCAGGTCTTCCTGCCGCCGCCTGTACACGAGCGTTACATCAGCGCCCATCCGGCGGGCGACCCGTGCGGAGTCCATCGCCACGTTGCCGCCGCCGATGACTACAACATGCTGGCCCTTCTTCACCGGAGTATCATAGTCGGGGAAGCGGTCAGCGTGCATCAGGTTGATCCGGGTTAAAAATTCGTTTGCTGAGTAGACGCCGCCCAGGTTCTCGCCGGGTATACCCATAAAATAGGGCAGACCGGCACCGGTCCCCAGAAAGACTGCATCATAGGCAAGCAGTTCATCAGCGGTGATACTCCGGCCGACAATATGGTTGCATTTGAGCGTTGCACCCAGTTCGAGCACCTGATCAATCTCACGCTGCACGATATCCTTGGGAAGTCTGAAGTTCGGGATACCGTAGGTCAACACTCCTCCGGGGGCGTGGAGTGACTCGAAGATGGTTACGTCATGGCCAGCTTTTGCACATTCTGCGGCAGCCGTGATCCCTGCCGGACCTGAACCAACGATTGCAACCCGTTTCCTGGTGGACGGTGCTACTGGTGGGAGTTCAGGGCCTGCCTCCGCTTCCCAGTCGGCGATGAACCGCTCGATCTGACCAATGGCAATGGGCTTATCTTTTATGCCAAGTATACACATCCCTTCGCACTGGTGTTCCTGAGGACAGACCCGCCCGCATATGGCAGGCAGCATATTGTCAGCCTTAAGAATCCGTGATGCTTTCCTGAAATGACCCTCGGCGACTTCTTTGATAAATCCCGGAATGTCGATGCCAACCGGACACCCCTCCACACACTTTGGTCTTGGGCAGTCCATACACCGGCGGGCTTCCAGTACGACGGTGGATTTGGGCAGACCCTGATCTACTTCATCAAAATCCTTCGTGCATTCTTCTGCCGGGCGGCGGTTGATGTGGTGCATCAGTGACCCTCACAATGGTACTGGTGTTCGTGTTCGTGGTGGTGTTCGAGAGAAACCTTTTCCTCATCTGTATAAATCCGCTGGCGATTCATGAGCTCGTCCCAGTCCACCAGATGAGCATCAAATTCCGGTCCGTCAACGCAGGCAAATCTAGTTTCTCCGCCGATGGTGACTCGGCAGGACCCACACATGCCGGTCCCGTCGACCATAATTGGGTTCAGACTCACAAAGGTAGGGATCTCCTTGCCGATGGTCGCAAGTGAAGTAATTTTCATCATAATCGCGGGACCGATAATCCAGACGGCGTCGATTTGTTCGCCATCAGCGATCTTCTGTTTGAGGATGTCTGCCGGGAATCCGTGGAAGCCTAAACTGCCATCATCGGTGCAGATGACACACTCGTCGGATGCTGCTTTAAGCTCGTCTGCCAGAAGGAGCAGGTCTTTGTTTCGGGCACCGATGATGGAGGTTACGTTGTTTTCTGCAGCTTTCAGGGCTTTTGCAAGGATAGGGAGACAGGCGATACCAACACCGCCACCGATGACGATACAGTTGCCCCATTCTTTTACATCACTGGGCTGGCCAAGAGGACCTGCTATGTCGAGGATGCTCTCTCCGGCCTGCATTGCGGCAAGCTGGGTTGTTGTCTTGCCTATGGCCATGAAAACGATTCTGACACTGCCGTTCTCTGCTGCTGAGATGGTCAGCGGAATCCGTTCGCCGTGGTTGTCGATTCTGATAACAACAAACTGGCCGGCCTGGGCATGGGTCGCCACATGTGGTGCGGATATCCAGAATTCAAAGATATTCTCTGCAATCTCCGCTCGCTTTTCAATCTGATACACTCGTATGTTCACTCCGGAATATGATACGCTAAGCTTATGGGTTAAAAATTGTCTTTTTGATAACTTAAGTCCTCGGCTTAGTGGCAAAGAGATGATTTCATTTTGGTTTGAATTTCTTGTGATATTGGTCTGAAAATTACTTCGTAATTTTCATCCAAAAATGCGAAGACTTCGTCATCATCACCTTTGGTCTGAAAATCCCTTCGCTCTTTTCCTCCAAAAGTGGGAATACTTTGTCTTCATCACCTTTGGTCTGAAAATCCCTTCGCTCTTTTCCTCCAAAAGTGGGAATACTTTGTCTTCATCACCTTTGGTCTGAAATAATCTGTAGGAATTATTAAAAATAATGATGTTACGGTTCGCTGACTTTCAACAGATGATCCAGGTCTTTTCTGAGGATAGGGAGATACTTCTCAACGACACCCCAGACAACTTCGTCAGAGACATGGGCGTATCCGTGGATAAGTCGATTCCGAAATGCAACAATACGGGAGATATTATGGATTGATGTACCCAGTGATGGATCCTTTTTCACTGCCTGACCCAAGGCTTCACCGATAATCTCAAATTGTCGTTCTACTGCCGATTTCATCATCGGATTGTTCTTATAATCCTCAAAGGTCTTTCCTGCTGTAAATTCAAGAATCAAATTTGAGGCTTCCATGCTGTCATAAAGATACATATGTGAATCATGCTGCGGCATAGATTTGCACCTGTGTTTCTTTTAGTGACTGAAGGAAATAGGGATTCGTCAGGGGTTTTGATTCTATCAGGTCCACAGATCTGTTAAAGAGTGCCTCAAGATCCTCCTGGAGACCAAACCATGCATCTGCATGCTCTGCCGGATTCATTGGCTGAAAAGAGACTAAAAAATCGAGATCACTCGTTTCCGAATTAAAATCCGGTCCGGTTGCTGATCCAAAGAGGGAGAGTTCCTTTACATGGTGCTGCTGACATAACACCTGTAATTTTTCTAAGTTCTCCTCAATACTCCGGTGCATTACTACTCAGTCCTCTAACAGATAGTATCTCTATCATCCTACATCAAACATGTCCTGAGCAGTAATTTTTACAGCGCCTATCCCCGGTGAACTTTCCGGGTTTTCACCGCCACACCGCGTGACGACCGCTCCATCTCTTCAGCACCCATCGCAGCTTTTCCAGTTGCCTGTGCCTGGGGGCCGGTTACAAAGACCTCGTCCCCCTCCCGGATGGAAGGGTCACAGGAGAACATGCCCGGCACGAGCACATCGCCTTTGAGTTCAAAGTCATCGATAGTGACCCGATAGACGTCCGGCAGGAATTTCCAGCCGGCAAATGTGGGCTTGTAATATCCGGTGGTGTTGTCGATGGAGAAGAGCTGGAGTTTGCCTTTCACCACGGACTGGCGGTGCATCTTTCCTTTGATACGCCATCCCTTGGTATCCACATCAATGCCAAACTGATAGGAGAGCGTTCCTCGAATGATATCCGGCGTCTGAACCCGCGAACCGGCAAGAGCTTCGTCCAGCGTGTCCAGAGCTTTCTTTGAGGTCGGATGAAGATCACCGGTTGTCACTTCCAGAGGGATACTTGCCTGTTCTGCCGCTTCCCGTGCGATAATCAGACTATCGCCATCAAGATGGGCAACGACCCGTGAAAACCCGTGTTTTTTTAGATAGGCGGCAAGGACTTCTGTCACAAACGCCCGCTCTTCTTTGTCCCAGTATCCGGTTACCGGGATATCGTAGTGGGCGGCCGGGTAGATGCGTTCGCACTCACGAGGCACGATGCCCAGCGGTGAGGTGATAATAATCTCGTGGGCACGGTTTCTGATAGCACGGGCAAAGGCGTGGTGACTCTGAGAGAGTGAATAGGGTTTTCTGGCTGAGCAGGGGATGAGAACAGCGACATCGGTACGTGATGGGATAAACCGCTCAAGGATACGCTCAGCGAACCTTTTTACCTCCGGTCGGTTGATCGATTCGGCACTATTGGCCTGAAGTGTTGCGTTTCGCACCACCGGTGTATATGCTTCATCTGCCGGATAGGCACGGTCAAGGCGTCGCAGAATGCCAACCTGAGAAGCATCTGCCCGGCACCGGCGTTCCAGCAGTTCACGGAGCTGGCCGCGTTTGATATACTGCCGGACCACAGCACATTCCTGATCCAGCGCGAGGCGGTTGTGGAGCTGTAAACTGCCGGTTTTGCAGCCTTCACAGAAACAGGTGCCGG
>Ga0222702_1000366_pt1 | contig 12746 bp, 10 predicted proteins | sample AntAcemetage1504_FD_181152 | JGI IMG/M metagenome (GOLD analysis project Ga0222702, IMG submission 181152) | Saline water microbial communities from Ace Lake, Antarctica - #1504 | ecosystem: Environmental > Aquatic > Non-marine Saline and Alkaline > Saline | place: Antarctica: Ace Lake...
AGAGATTTTAGAACTAAGCTTTTTAAGTAACCGGGTTCTAGACTATTTAATCTGTGCCGGTGTATTTTTACTCAGCGCCGTGGCGATTAAAATTTTCGAATGGGTTATCTTAAGAAGGTTAAAGAAGTGGGCCAAAGGGACCGCAACTACTCTAGATGATTTCATAGTCAGTATTTTTGAGCGGGTGATTACGCCTTTTCTTTATCTTGGTGCACTTTACTTAAGTGTTCAGATCTTAACCCTAGGGGCTTCAGTAGCAAAAGTTATTAATGTTATCGGTATAGCAGTCTTAACTATCTTTACGGTTCGCATAGCTTCGTTGTTGATTACTTATGGTTTTGAAACCTATTCTCGAAAGACCAGACAGGGTTCAGCTAAAGACCATAGTCTCAAAGGTATACTTAAGGTGGTAAAATTTATCCTTTGGTCCGGGGCAGTTATCTTTTTCTTAGATAATCTAGGGTTTAAGATATCAGCAGTAATTGCTGGCTTAGGTATTGGCGGCGTTGCTATTGCTCTGGCAGCTCAGGCAGTCTTAAAGGATTTATTCAGTTATTTTTCTATACTCTTTGACCGGCCTTTTGAGGTTGGTGATTTTATTATTGTCGGAGACCTCTTGGGTACAATAGAACATATCGGAATTAAGACTACTCGTATTCGTAGCTTAGGCGGTGAGCAGCTAGTCTTTTCTAACTCTGACCTTACTAATTCCCGGGTGCGTAATTATAAGCGGATGCAGAAGCGGAGAGTGGTTTTTAAATTAGGTGTGGTTTATAGCACCCCTCTTAAAACCTTAAAAGAAATGCCCCAGATAATCGAGAAAGCTATCAAGAGTATTAAGGACACTGTGTTTGACCGGGCTCATTTTTCCTCCTACGGTGATTTTAACCTTGTTTTTGAGGTTGTCTACTATGTCTTAAGCAGCGACTATAATAAATATATGGATACTCAACAGGAGATAAACTTTCTGATTAAAGAAGAGTTTGAGAAACGCAAAATCGAATTTGCTTTTCCTACTCAAACCATACATTTAAATAAGTAGACCCTGGAGAGCCTTACCTTTCCTTATTGATAAGAAATCGCTTTTCGTGCTTTTTTAGCGATCACCCCTTTTCCGGGATAAAAAGCCGGTTTTAAGGTTTGCATTATGGATGAAATGCACGGCGAGGGCAAGCCGAAAGTACGATCGGACAGGCCGGGGGTCTGTTTAGTGCCTTACGCCTTGACTTAAAGGCGGTTTCCGGAGAAAACCGGCGGGCGGCAAACGCAAGGGGGACGGGCCGGAGCCGGCGACGACTTACGAAGCCATAATTACAGGTTCATCGTCGGAATCCGGGAAGGGGTCATCTTCAAGCCAGGGATCGCTGCTGTTTTTGATAAATACCTCGAAGGGGGGGTCTCGGGCAGGACGGTCGGAACTGTCGGCGGACCACAGCCCCAGGTGACGGAGGATACGTTCGATTACGTCGCGTTCGTTGATCAAGGCGACAATTCTCATCTCCCGCCCGCAGTTCGGGCAGAGGAGAGGATCCGCCTCCCATACTTTCCTGATCAGCTCCCGCCATTTCTTCGAGGGGCGGCGGCGGGGCTGGTGTTCGGAGATATCGATCACCTCAACTGCCGGGGAACCTTCCCTCTCCCCGTGCTCCCCCGCCCGCTTCTCTCGTTGGCCGCGCATCTTATTGGAGTACCACCCGTAGTAGCGGACCAGCTGGAAGTTCTTGTCGGGGATATGCTGGGTGATGGCGGCAATGAAGTCGGTGGGGCTGAAGACTTCAAAGTTGCGCTTGATCTTGGGGTTCATTTCGGAACGGTAGACGATGGAGCCGCCGGGGTCAGTGACACGCATCTTCTCTGTCGAGAACGGGCTCCTGATGATGTACTGGGCGAGCCGCTCCCGGTCCTCTCCTTCATCGGGCGTCACTCGCCGGCTGCGGTGGAGATTGAAGCCGGAGTGTTTCCAGCCGCGCAACATCCGGGCCCGCTCGGGCGGAAGAAGGCCCTTTTCTTTGGAATTGGGGTCGGACCTGCGTAACTTGTTAGTAATAAACATATAACGTATATTTTATACCCTCTCACAGCGCTTAGAGGTCCAGTTTTAGGGGTAAAACTGGACCTCTAAGGAAATTTGGTTCCTATGCCCAGTGAAAGGAACAGGGTCGTGAAAGGAACAGGGTCACACCCGAATGGCACTAAGTTAAGCATGATATTTTGATTTTTGGGAAGGATTATTTCTATGAAGAAGGTTCCCCATTTGATGTCGAGGTTTAGTCAAATATTGGAAATTTTTTGGTCTTCGTTTAACTGCTCTCGGTTCTGATCGGTTGGGACGAATAGGAAGGAGATCATTAGCAAGACAATGCAACATTGCCTGGAAAACGCGCCGATAGTTCTGCTTCCGATTAATAACCGAAGATAGTGCCGGCAACCACTGACGTAATGTATCCAGCGTTCCTTTGAAACTTACTCTGAAATTATCCACAGAATAAGCCTGAGCGGTGGTCATAATTAAGACCCGGATGAGGTTGTAGGCGATGATGTGCATCAGAAGTTCTTTGTGAATCATCTGGGGTGATTTGCATCTGAGGATATCCATCCCCAGTGTGATTTTGATATCACGGAAATATAGCTCAACCGCCCATCGTCGGAAATAAAGTTCAGCCAGGTCAGTTTTTAAATATTTTTTCGCATCCAGGAGAGTGGTGACTATTACAACTATTCTGGTACGAAACCCTTTGACTGGAATATGGACCATGACTTCACGAACAGTCATAGTGGATGGTAGAGAGGCAAAAGTATCAGGCGAAATCCATCGAGGTCTTTGCGGTTTCTCCCATGTGATCAAATGATCGCGTTTTCCCAGGCGTTTCCCCTTCCGGAAGTTGGCCGAGCGAGCCCAATGCAGCCGGAAAACTGTATCGACTCCACGCATTTTGAGGGTCAACATATCTATATAAGAACAAAAGCCTCTATCTCCAATGAGAATATCGCTGGCTTTTAAACAATCAAATAGCTTTCGAAATAAAGTCCGTTCGTTGTCATGCAAATTCCCTTTGGCAAAAGTATGTAATGCTCCCGATATGAGGGAGAACATGGCTACAAGTCTCAAGACTGGAAATCCACAACCAGATTTTTGCACGGAAGGTTGAGGATAAATCTTCTGATTCGCTCTGGTATCAGGCATGGAGATCCCGGTTCCATCGACAACGTGAACATTTCTGCCGTGCCATAATTGAGCAGACTTAATTTGTTTTTCGAGTTGCACGTTTACGTATTCATTGGTCGTCGCTAAAACTTTTTCAGGGAGTCGTTGCCGGGCCTGACAATAAGCGCTGGTATTTACGGAAAACTTTTTTTGACCTTTCAGCGCGGATAAAGCCAACAACTTTCGCAATGCTTCCCGGCAGGAAGTTTTTGGATTTAATGCTTGCGACAGGAATGCCCAGAACGTCGTCAGCGGAGTGAAGATACGTAATCTGCCTCGCTCTTTAAGACTGCCCTCCAGAATATATTCTTGAGGGATGTATTCGCCAAACATACGGGACAATTCCGAGAGGGAGTTCCCTGCCATTTGTGAATAATAACGCTTAACCCGCCCATGAACTGGTAGACGAAAATAATGTGCCATTCAACACCTCCTGAAGTAATAGTTGACCACGATTAATATTACCAGTATATATACTGATAATATTAACACAAAGAAAAAAGGCCGGGAGCTTCGGCCTCTTTCCTTTGCATCTGTTACTCTCAGGTGGTTTAATTATGGCATATATGAATACAGATAAAAAAGTTGAGCAATTGTATAATCAATATCATGCATTGAGAACCAGACTCTCAGAAGTCGGTCTCATCTGCCAGGGGAGTGCCCTGAAGCGGACTTATCATCGCGATACCAAAGGGCAGACAACCGAATATGGACCCTATTATTCGTGGACGCGGAAAATCAACAATAAGACAGTTACGGTAGCTTTATCCAGACCACAGCACGGACTTCTTTCAAAAGCTATTGCCAATCAGAGAGAATTGGAATCATTGCTTCGAAAAATGCGCACCGTATCTGAAAAAATCGTACTCCTGCAAGCCCCCGGAGTTGCATCTCGCAAGAAGCGAAAAACCGGTGTATTATAGCTTAACTTAGTGCCATTCGGGTCACACCCCAATTAATGAGCCTGTGAAGTAGCTGCTCTTGAATTTAAGTTCTAAAAAAACCTCCCTACCCGGGAGGTTTTTTTATTGTCCGGACCGGCTCTTAATGGGTACACTATTTATTCGGTTATTGGTCTTTTTTACTGATTCGGTAGGCCTGAAGAAACGGCTAATAAAGGGCTAAAAGGCCTATCAATTGACTAAATTGACCAATGATTGACTAATGATTGACTAAAAATGCAAAAATACGTATTCAAAGCCGCAGAAGACACCATAAAGACGCCATAAAGGAGCCAATAAAAAAAAGACCTCACAAAATAAAAAAACTAATTGGCCGTTTAAAATCCAACAATTGAATATATCGGACATAACAGATATTTAACGGACATTTATCGGACAAACACGACATAAACCCGACAATTCAGGGAATCTGGCGGATAAATGGCGGAAATGTCGGATATATGTTGGATATATGGCGGATATATGGCGGAAAAACGCCGGTAGAAACGCGGGTAGAAACGCCGGTAAAAACGCCGGAGCAAATTATCCAGATACTATGGCAAGCTCAAATCGAAGACGTGAAGAGTTTGTGAGATAGCTGATGAATACTGAAGAACTTCGTGTAAAGTTCGAAGAACTTTTTAAACTACCATCAGAGACGGAATGGGTGGAGTTCAAGACAGCTACGAATGCCATTCATTTCAACGAATTGGGAAAGTATTTTTCGGCGCTCAGCAATGAAGCGAATCTGAAGAGTCGGCAGTGGGGCTGGCTGGTACTGGGAGTCAAAGAGAGTCCTCGGGAGATTATCGGGACGAATTATCGTAAAAAGCGGCAGGATTTGGATGAGCTTTTGCTGGATAAGCTGTCGGATGTACTGACCAAGAAGCAAAAGAAGACTTTTGTCACTAATCTCTTGCAGGAAATGCGCCGCGAAGATCAGTCCATTGAGTCTATGGGTGCCACCCGGTCGGCCCGGTGGATATTACATAATCTAAATACAAAAAATGAATTTTAGGCAATGATTTATGTAATCCGAAAACGAGGGCAAATCCATAATACCCGCTATTTTAACAAGTTGCGATTACATAATTCCCATAGAGATACGTTGTTATGAAGATTAAATTCAACCCAATCTTGACTTCCAACAGGAAGCCACCGCTTCCATCTTGGACCTCTTCGACGGCCAGGAAATTTTCAAGGCTCTCAAACGGCTCAAAGGATTAAATATGGATAAACAACAGGCACAACAGATTATCAAAGATACCTTTGAAAGCTCATTTGACAAGAGCCGTTTTACCGGATTTATCAGAAACCTTCTCAATAAAATTGAAGATGCTCCATTCACCTACCGGAGGAATTACATCTCCGATATCTATAAACAATATATCAAGATACGGGAGCATATCGGTAAATCCAGCGATGGGGAGAACCACATTGATATCCTGGTTATAACCCTTCGGAAAGATACAGTTATCAGATATTAACTTGACATATATGGCTATTCTATTGTCTCCATTCTCAGGATTTGAACTCATATGTGCCACGTGGCACATATTTGTGTCTAAAAAAGAATATCCCGGTCTTAAGGAACTGAAGAAAATCAGTTCCGGGAATCGATTAATTCTTCCAGGCCCAATTCTCTCAGAGCGAAATCGATATTGATATCAAATCCCTTCTTCCGGTTCATCGATTCGATACCATTGAGATGCTCTTTCATTAATTCCAGCAGGAGCGGGCGGCTCTCCGGATCGGCCGCCGCCTGGCGGGGGGTTAAGCCGTTTAACGCGGGGACCTCTTCATCAGGGAATTTGATATATTTGTCTCGGTAAAAATTTTTCATGAGTTCCGCCTCTATCTCCGGCGGTATCTCTTTTTGAGAAGGGGGAGGGTGTCGCTCCGACCTTTCAGGCCCATTGATATCTTTCTCCGCCATCTGACGGGCAAGGTCGATTATCCTTTCTCTCCGAAGGGCGCAGGGTCAAACCCGGACTATTGACTGGGAGCACCATTCCGCCCGTCGAGAACAACCAACTTTCAAGTTCGAATCGGGCCATTCCGCCCGTCGGGAATATCACGAAATTCGGGGGACACAATACATAATTATTAATTGAGTATAGTGTCCCCCGGAATATTATTAGGATAAAGCAGTTTTTGAAATGGACTTTTTCCTGCCGGCTGCTGAGATATTTTTTATTCTTCGGCGAATAATGGATATTGTAGAGGAAAAATTCGATAGTCCTGAATCAGGATGGTAAATCAGCACCATAATAGACCGGCTGGATAAAACCGGCCATTCGGGAGGCTAAAATGGAAACGCTGGAGACAATCCCCCTCGACGCGATCATCATCCCCAAAAATCAAACCTCTTTTAGGGAGCGAGATCTTGATCGCTGATCTGGTCAGCAAGAGCAAATTGACCATCAACTATACCAACCTGACCCGGGTAAAAGAGCTTATAAAACTTATAAATGCCTTGATGGAAAGTGGTGCACTGCGCACCACTTTGGCGGAATACCATAAACAGCAATAACTTACAACCACTCCGCGCCCAAAATCCGCAAAAATACATGGACAAACCGATAATCTAACCCCAGTCGAAAAAACCATGGTCAGCCCGTCGACTATTGACAGATAAGCACGGAAAAATTCCGGGACGGACCGAATTCCGAAGCAAAGTGGACACCCAAATCGGGCTAAAGTGGACAGTGATTCCGGGGCAAAGTAGCCATCTATTCCGGTTTCAATAATTCGGGGTCAGACTTGACTTTTGACTTTAGAGAACACTCTCCCCGATGCACAATTTAAAAATTCTCCGCCTTCTTCATATTATGGATTAAATAATTTTATTTTTTTCCTTGCAATATTCGCGATTCGCGAATAGCGTATGCATATGAATCTTAAACCACAAGATATTGTTGTATTACTGAAGCTTCTTGTATCGAGCAAAGATAGTTACTCGAAATTAGCTGACGATCTTTTTATGAGTCCTTCCGAGGTTCATGCCGCGGTTAAGCGTGCGGCTCTGGCAGGGTTGATAGATCGATCATCAAAGCAGGTAAAACGAGTGGCCCTGGCTGAGTTTCTTATTCATGGGTTAAAATATGCCTTCCCGCCTATCTATGGCACGATTACGCGAGGTATACCAACCGCCCATGCCGCTCCACCACTTGTGGATATGATATCCGGCACTGATGGTCTTCCTCCCGTATGGCCTTCACCGGAAGGAACCGTACGCGGGTATGAATTAAAACCATTGTATCGTAATGTTACCCAGGCGGTCCGGAATGACCAAATGCTCTATGAATTGCTTGCATTGATCGACGCTATTAGAGCAGGTCGCGCTCGAGAACGAGCACTGGCAAAAGCTGAACTCAATAAGAGACTAAGCCAAAAGTGAAGACCGTGGATCTTAGAACTTTAGCTCATGTTGCCCGGAGATTCCACCCTCTTAATGAAAAATTCGCATTCATAGGTGGAGCTATTATCCCTCTTCTCTTAGACGAACCATTGGTTACGGCAATCCGTCCTACCAAAGACATTGATATTATAATCGAGATTGTTTCACGATTGGATTATTTCAGTTTTGAAGAACGGGTGAGAGCTCTTGGTTTTAAGCACGATATGTCGGAAGGCGCCCCGAAGTGCCGATGGATTGTTGATGGTATAGTAGTTGATGTGATGCCGGTGAGCGGGGAAGCCGCTGAATGGCGGTCAAAATGGTTCCCTGAAGCATTAGCTACCTCGGTGAAAGTTGAATTAAATGAGGAAGTGACAGCTAATGTCATCACTGCGCCGTTATTTATCGCCACTAAACTTGATGCTTTTTTTGATAGGGGTCACAAGGACTATTATGCGAGTCCTGATCTTGAAGATATTATAACCGTTCTTGACGGGAGATCGTCTATATTCAGGGAAATTAATGATTTGCCTCTTCCACTTCATTCCTACCTATCCAACCAATTCGCTGAGCTGATTAAAGATCCAGCTTTTATAGAATGTCTTCCGGGCCATCTCTTGCCGGATACCGCGAATCAGGAAAGACTTCCACTTCTTCTTGAACTTCTTTACCGACTTTCGGCTATCCAGGAATGAGGAGCAGTTTCTGGATGTCAAGTCATTGAGGAATTAGGATTACTCTGGCCATGGGGAATTATATCAAAGTGGCAGCAAGGCAATAAATCTCAACGTTATTTCGGCCCCGCTGCTCCCAATCCCAAAGGCGAATTGCTCGCGATCCTGGGATCAATCGGAAGACTGTAGGCCGGAATATTTTGATCCAAAACAAAACAAAGTATCCGGTGAGTGATTCCGGTGAAGAAGAAGCTCCGTGTATATGACCTTCCTGTCGGCTGTTTTGCCTGACACCCCGGAAGGTCATCCCGGAAGTCATTTGTGTACTTTGTAAAGTAATCATTAAGCGATTCGTCGGAATCGTAAAGGCTGGTCCCCACATTACTAACATAAAGATATTACCTATTCATATGATGAATTTGGCTATTCGTCCGATTAAAAATTGACCACAATAAAAAAGTATCGGGCTATTCTTTGACTTCTGATGCCAACTGCCCGTGAATTTATTTCCGGGAATCGATTAATTCTTCCAGGCCTAATTCTCTCAGAGCGAAATCGATATTGATATCAAATCCTTTCTTCCGGTTCATCGATTCGATACCATTGAGATGTTCTTTTATTAATTCCAGCAGGAGCGGGCGGCTATCCGGATCGGCCGCCGCCTGGCGGGGGGTTAAGCCGTTTAACGCGGGGACCTCTTCATCAGGGAATTTGATGTATTTGTCTCGGTAAAAATTTTTCAGGAGCTCCGCTTCTACTTCCGGCGGTATTTCTTTTTGAGATGGGGAAGGTTGTCGCTCCGACCTTTCAGGCCCATTGATATCTTTCTCCGCTATCTGACGGGCAAGGTCGATTATCCTTTCTCTCTGGAAATTAATTTTATTTCGGAAATATTTGGTCAGCATCTTCCGGGCGAATTCATATGTCTGCTTGGTTAACGTTTCCAGGATCAGGGAGTTATCACTGATTTTCAGGTTTCCGATCATCCCGACCTGACCGCTCCCCGGCTCATGGCGGAAACTTTCCGGCATCTCCTTTTCCAGTTCCCGGGATTCACCGGTTCGGTGCCAGACATAGTAATCAGTTCCGGGCGGGTCTCCCTCTTCCGGTTCTTGATCCGTCCACTCAAAATCGGGTTTTGACTCCAGGATTTCTTCTATTTCTTTCCGGGGCACCTTCAGGGTATATTCGGCGACGCATTGATGGGTGTCCATGTTTTTAAAAATTGCCCGCATCTTCTCTCTCGGCATATTCCAGATAAGTTCGATAAGATCGGCCAGATTGGCGGCCATATATGATTTCAAGGTTTCTTCATCGGTCCGGCCGGTATCAAGCTCGCATCGGGTAAGTATTTCATTGATGAAGTCCCTCCGGATGATCGGAGGAAGTATAAACTGGAGAATCCCCGGCCGGCTGAAATTAGGGTAGTGGGTCAGCCACCCAAAGAGGCGGGTAAATCTGACCGCCCGGGGCGCGGTAGAACGATCCAGTAGTATAAACGGTTTTTGCTCCGGATCGAAAAGGTCGATACATTCCATCCTCTGGTGATCCAGTATCTTCTGAATCTCGATAATGGTGACAAAGGATTTGCCGCGATATTTCATCATCAGGGCTTCCCCGCGATCAAGGCCTTCCCAATCTTTCTCTTCCCATCTCTGGGCCAGGGTGCGCCCCTCCTCATCTCTTTCAACCATTAGGAGGTGATAAATCGCTGTATTAAAGCAAAACTCCAGATCAAGCTCATCAGTCTTGTTTTTATCTGAAAATAGTTCCATTATTTCTTTGAAGTGATCTGAACCGGATTCAGAGATCACTCTCTCGGCCAATTTGGGGATTATTGTTCCATCGAGTTGCAGCCATAAATTATAGCCGGGGACGGCAAAGGGGAAAAATCGGCACCGGGAAGAACATTCAATCTTGATACCTCTTTCAGCCCCACAGCACACTGAACATATAAAATCATCTAAAGACAGGCAATACCGCTTGGCCCGTTTTCCGCAGATTATGCATTTGTTTTTTGAACTCATAAAAACCTCGTTTTAACCATGTTTCGTCTCTCCGATTGATTCAATCGGAGAACAATAATTTTTCCTTCGGAAAATTATTCTGTCTTCATTTCTATGTTATTGCGTTGGCAGCAAACATTATATAAATACAGCTATTATTCTGGAAATGTAATAAAAAATTTCGCTATAATCAAAGCCGCATCTTCAGTTAATGAACAATCCCGGCAGAATTTATTATGGCAAATTCAGATAAGAAAGAAGGAAAGCCCGAACTTCCGCAGATCAGCGAACAGAAAATCCGCTCCCTGGCTGATTACCCCGCGATCTACGAACGCGGAGAGGACTATTGTGAAATGGGCTTTGTTAAGGAGGTCGATTTTAAAGATGGTCTGCTGACGGCTAAAGTAATGGGGAGTATGGGTAACTATATCGTTAAGCTGTACTGGGAGGCGGATAATCTGACCAGGACAGTCTGCAACTGCCCCTATGACGGGATTATCTGCAAGCATATTATAGCAGTGCTCCTCTCGCTCAATAAGAAAATGCCGGAGGTCATGGAAGATATTGCCGAGAAAAATAAAGAGCAGAAGGAGCTGGAGAAGCTGTTATCCGATCTCTCCAAGGCACAGCTGCTGAAGATAATCGCGGTGACCGCCCGGGTTGTTCCTGCCGCATCGGCTCAGATTTTAAAACTGGCCGACGCGATGGGGATCGGCGGCGCGGAAAAGATTGAAGAACTGGCCCTGGAGAGGGCTGACGACTATCTGGAGCGGATTGAGGAGATTGTTTCCGAGTTTAATGAGTATGGAGGGGGGCCGGATGATGAGGAATACCGGTGCTATGAACTCATGGAAGATCTGGAAAACCTCCTCAATGAAAAACCTGTTCCCTCCCGGGAGCGGGAGGAGATCATTTCTTTTTGTAGTAAATATATCCAGGCGGGAAATTCCGGTTTCGACGATTCGCTGCTTGATCTGGCTTTTACCGCCGCCTGTGAAGAAAAGCACTGGAAGCTGTTGATCCGGGGCCTGGAGCCGCGGGCAAAGTCGGGAGGTTCTTCGTATTATCGAGATATTATTCTTACTATATACCGGAAACAATTGGGTGATGAGAAATCTTATTTAGAAGGTCGGGCGAATGCCCTGCATTACGGAGCCGATTATCTTGATCTGGCCGAATATTGGAGCGGAAAAAAAGATCTTACAAAAGCGATAGAGATTGCCGAAGAAGGCCTGAAAAAGGGGCAGGGACGCCTGACGGGGTTGAGGGAGTTTTTAATGGCTGCCTATAAAGGCAGGGGAGAAACTGCCTGCTCCTTTGAAATGATGATACAACTCTGGGAGGAAAATCCGTCTCTGAAAGGATATAAAGAGATCAAGAAGAATTCTTCCAATAATGAGTGGCCGGCTATCGAAGAACGGCTGCTCAAAACTATTTATGATGATAGAACGGGTAATTCCCAGATAATAGAAATCAGGCTGTTTCGAAAAGACTATGATAGCGTTCTAAAGTACTTTCGGGAAATAGTTGATTCCTGGTATTACGGTGCCTGGGACTCCCCGAACTATGAATGGGCTAAAAAATTATTTGCCTTCTATCCCGAGGAGATCATCGAATGCTATCGGAAGTTAATAGAGCAGGCGATTGCGGGAAAGAAACGAAAATCCTACCGGACCGGTGCCGCTTTTGCTCGGAAGTTGGAAAATTTCTGGAAACAGAGGCCGGAGGGAACCAAAAAATGGAAGGAATTTATCTTGAATATCAGAAAAAAGTATACCCGGTCTCCGGCACTGCTCGATGAGTTCTCATCCTTATAAATATACCGGATATTTTTCTGTAACGATGTATGATGAGGGGTTGAGCGTGAGACTGCCATGATGAGAAAGTTAGGGATTTTAATCCTGGACGGAGTTCTGAGTTCCTTCCGGTCGAAGAAAGCGATTCTCTTCCTCGTCCTCTACCTGGGGACGTTCTTCATCTTCTGCTACGGGTTTATCAAGGTGGAGGAGAAGATCGTCCACGAGCTTGAGAAACAAGGGATCAACGAGACTTCCCGGAAGGCACTCTCCAGCGCCGTTAAAAAGATCCTGCGGGAGAAGAACGACGAGCTGGTCGTCGACTTTCTCCTCACGGTACCCTACTTCAACACGGCGCTCTTTGTTCTCAGCATCTTCTGTACGCCCCTGCTGATCCTGCTTCTGAGGTATGATGTCCCGGCCCGGGAGATCTACGATGGGACCCTCCGGTTCCTTACCTTCCGGGTCTCCCGGGGTATCTTTATTCTGGCCAGATTTCTGGGTGGAGTCATAGAGTTCGCTCTCATCACCCTGGCGGCGCACTGCGTGGCCATCCTGTGGGTGAAGGCGAAGGTCCCCCTCTTCCCGGCGGGGGAGAGCTTCCGGGCCGGGTTTGTCTTCTGGCTGAGGCTTCAGTTCTTCTTCTCCGTCTTCATTGCTTTCGCGCTCCTCGTCTCGGTAATCGTCAAGAAGCCCTTTCTGGCGCTTCTCGTCGCCGTCCTCG
>Ga0222702_1000369_pt1 | contig 12721 bp, 9 predicted proteins | sample AntAcemetage1504_FD_181152 | JGI IMG/M metagenome (GOLD analysis project Ga0222702, IMG submission 181152) | Saline water microbial communities from Ace Lake, Antarctica - #1504 | ecosystem: Environmental > Aquatic > Non-marine Saline and Alkaline > Saline | place: Antarctica: Ace Lake...
AGCCACAAAACGAATCTCCACCAACCCCCCGTCAACACCAGTAAAATCCAGTGTCTTCCCCACGCTCGTGGGGGTGTTTCTAGATGATAAGGTGACCATATTACAGCAAAGCTAGTCTTCCCCACGCTCGTGGGGGTGTTTCCATCTGTCAACCCTGACGCCTGATACACCCCAAGGTCTTCCCCACGCTCGTGGGGGTGTTTCTCATAGCATCAGACCAGGGATCGTCAACTGTGAGTCTTCCCCACGCTCGTGGGGGTGTTTCTGGTTCCAGTCTTTGTGGCCACTAAGGCTAGCCGTCTTCCCCACGCTCGTGGGGGTGTTTCCAAGAGTCAACCCTGATCCAGTACTTCTCAGAAGTCTTCCCCACGCTCGTGGGGGTGTTTCCACACAACTTTGTCGATCAAAACCCCTGTGTCAGTCTTCCCCACGCTCGTGGGGGTGTTTCCAGGCTGATGACCTTATGCGGGCGGGGGGCGGTGTCTTCCCCACGCTCGTGGGGGTGTTTCTTGCAAGAAATCTACAAAAGCTATGAGGTTGTAGTCTTCCCCACGCTCGTGGGGGTGTTTCCCTCAGTTTCCTGTGCTACGCGGTCTTTATCGCGTCTTCCCCACGCTCGTGGGGGTGTTTCTGGTTGCCAGCTCGCGGAGCAGGCGGCGCATGAGTCTTCCCCACGCTCGTGGGGGTGTTTCTTAATGCCAGATTTGAGTTGGTGAAATTCATTGGTCTTCCCCACGCTCGTGGGGGTGTTTCCACCCTGCTCCATTTCCAGTTGATCTAATAGAAGTCTTCCCCACGCTCGTGGGGGTGTTTCTATCCGGCCGTCGTCGCCTTTACCCCAGCACTGAGTCTTCCCCACGCTCGTGGGGGTGTTTCAGCCTTTCCGCCACGCATACGCATCTTTCCTGGTCTTCCCCACGCTCGTGGGGGTGTTTCCTTATAGGAGGAATCAAATCATGATAGAAGCAAGTCTTCCCCACGCTCGTGGGGGTGTTTCCTTATCAAGTTAATGAGTGCGGACGGTAAAGGATCAATCGCGCATCGGATCAACGGCAAAGCTGTAAAAGCGGCAAAGCTGGATTTGTAACCGTTGTAACCGGCTGTAACCGTACCCCCGGTTACAGCTAAACCCTTGCGCCCCAAGGGCTTGCGGGGGGTGTAACCGTGTAACCGTGTTTTTCTAGTTTATCAAAAAATAAAAATAAAAGTAAGAAATAAAGAACAGGTTAAAAATACGGGCAGTAATACAGAAAATTCCGGTTACACGGTTACACCGCGCTCAAACCCTTGCAGGAGTAGGACTTACGTGTAACCAAGCCGAAAGTTACAGCCGGTTACAGAAGTTACACGCGCGCAGACCGGCTAAACTGTGTCGACGTTGTCGTATGCGCGCCCGTAACACAATGAGAAAAAGGGGGTAAATATAAGGGAAGAACAAGATTTTGATTTTTTAACACGGGTGCGCATACGACATTGTCGACATTGCAGAGCAAACCCTCACACTAAAGAACAGGTTAAAAACTATGAATTATCGCTCCCCCTACCCTCTTCCAGTAGCCTGACAACGGACCTTATGGAATATTAAGTCCCTTGTGTGATTCATTCAAAGTACCTAACTATTGACTTTTACTTTTTTATATTTTATGGTGTATCAGTAGGTGCATCATAGTAAGCAAAAACAAGCAGATTACTCTGGATATAGGGAGGTTTTATGAGCTTAAAAACACCACAAAAAAAATTCACTACCGGGTGGCGATCAGAGTTGGACAAGAGAACGGCCCTTGCCCAGGTGATGCGCGAGCGGTATCTCGAATTTACGGACGACCTGGGAGGCGCTGACAGCCTCACTTATGCCAAGCGGAGTCTGGTGGAGCGGGTTTTATGGCTGGAGTATTGGCTGGCGCAACAAGAGGGGGCGCTTGCCCAGGGGGAAGAGTTTGATGTGGGCAGATGGACGCAGGCCGTTAACGCTTTACAAGGTATTCTCAGTAAGTTAGGATTGGAAAGACAGGATAAGGACTTCACCATGATTCTTTAAACAAGGAGGACGACATGAGCACACGAGCAATTGATGACATTGGTGGAGGGTCTTCCCCACGCTCGTGGGGGTGTTTCCGAGGGGCAAACATCTTGACCCCTTCCAACTCCGTCTTCCCCACGCTCGTGGGGGTGTTTCCAAGAGCCCGGCCGGTATCGCCAAGCCGTACTCGTCTTCCCCACGCTCGTGGGGGTGTTTCTAGCATCATAGATGGGCAGCGCTGGACCTTCCAGTCTTCCCCACGCTCGTGGGGGTGTTTCACGGGGCGCGATCGTCGAGTGGGGAAAAAAGATCAGTCTTCCCCACGCTCGTGGGGGTGTTTCCTCATTTTCAAAAGATGACAGCCAATCGAATGTGTCTTCCCCACGCTCGTGGGGGTGTTTCCCAAACCGCCCCGCGCCCGCACTTCTGCATCAGGTCTTCCCCACGCTCGTGGGGGTGTTTCCAATCTGATCACTGACTATTTCGCTACGGATAAGTCTTCCCCACGCTCGTGGGGGTGTTTCTACTTCTTTGGCGGCATTTCTGAGTTTGAGCTTAGTCTTCCCCACGCTCGTGGGGGTGTTTCCCCGAGCCTATGCCTGAGCAGGGCGGTATGAGTGTCTTCCCCACGCTCGTGGGGGTGTTTCTCTAGGTTGATACGATGGCAGAGAGGCTACATCGGTCTTCCCCACGCTCGTGGGGGTGTTTCCGCGGCCGCCCGGCGGGAGTTGGCCAACCGGCTGTCTTCCCCACGCTCGTGGGGGTGTTTCCTAGACCAGTTGGTGAGGAGAAGCACAGGCAGTGTCTTCCCCACGCTCGTGGGGGTGTTTCTAGACTGGGCGGAGTTTGACAAGCTATGCGGGAGTCTTCCCCACGCTCGTGGGGGTGTTTCTCACGTTATTTGGCATAAGCCTGGCGGCGGTATGTCTTCCCCACGCTCGTGGGGGTGTTCAGCTGCCGTGCCGTCTGTTCCGCCAACGGCAAATGTCTTCCCCACGCTCGTGGGGGTGTTTCCCACACCAGCTCAGATAGAAGCATGACACCCAAGTCTTCCCCACGCTCGTGGGGGTGTTTCTATATGCAGGCTGAGAAAGCGCGGGCGGGTCTAGTCTTCCCCACGCTCGTGGGGGTGTTTCCAAGGTCATGGCGGATTCGCTGGCAACTCAGAGCGTCTTCCCCACGCTCGTGGGGGTGTTTCCGCTTATAAATTAGAAACGATGCAGTGGGTCAAGTCTTCCCCACGCTCGTGGGGGTGTTTCCGAACCAGCCAAACGCCGGTAGCTTTCTGTTCCGTCTTCCCCACGCTCGTGGGGGTGTTTCTCGTCTTGCCGCGCCAAGGGAATCAACGCCTATGTCTTCCCCACGCTCGTGGGGGTGTTTCTCCGCATCCCACAAGATCGGTGAGAACCTCGTCGGTCTTCCCCACGCTCGTGGGGGTGTTTCTCCATTCGAATGTCCTGCGCCACATGCCTGCCTGTCTTCCCCACGCTCGTGGGGGTGTTTCCACCGTCGTCGCCATAGCTTTTAGCTCTGTGAGGTCTTCCCCACGCTCGTGGGGGTGTTTCCACCGGCAAAGTCATAGCTTTTAGCTCCGTGAGGTCTTCCCCACGCTCGTGGGGGTGTTTCCAAAAGCCGCGTCGAAAGGCACATATACTTCCGGTCTTCCCCACGCTCGTGGGGGTGTTTCCATGACTATAGCAATATGATTGCCTTATTACTATGACTTATTGCAAGCAAATGCCAAGCAAAACAGTCCCATCGGAAGGGTTACCGTCATACCTAAATGGCACACTTTCCCCGAAATACTCAGCGATGTAAAAACACTACCTATTTTAAGAAAAAAAATGCATATTTGATACCCCTACCCGGTATAAGTAGGTGTTTGATTCCCGGAGAACTCGAGTTAAAAACTTATGGATGATATCATTACGAGATTAAAAAAGGTCAGCGGGCAGACTCAGGGGCTCGTCAGGATGATCGAGCAACGCGAACAATGTGAAAAGGTTATTGTTCAGTTTCAGGCAGCAAAAGCTGCCTTGGATAAAACCTATTCTCTTGTATTGAATAATAGCCTGAAGGAGTGTATGAACCGGCATGACTCAGAGAACATGGACAGGATTCTGAAGCTGATATCCAAAAAATAGGTAATGCAAAGGGCATGTTTCTGCTCTGATGAAGTGCTGTTGAAAAAAAGTTAAAGCAAGGGTTACTACAAAGTGAAAATCAAAAAAAATCTCGGCGCGGGCTACTCGCCCATTTACTTTCTGGCTTCTTTGGGGAGCGGTGGTATCGTGGTTACTTTTTTTATGTTTATGATGTTCATGGTCGAACACGAGGGACGACCGATCCCAGTATTCGAGGATGTCGCTGTGGCACTCTCATCCGGTCGTTTGGATATTGTTGCTCTCATCATTTTGAGCTATGCCGGAATTGTGTTCTACTCTTTTCAGCATTTTCGGCTGCTCGTCTGGAATATCCGTGAGTATCGAGGGTTCAGCCGGACGGACTCGTATGCGAAGTTGAGGGAGTCGGATGGAGAAGTTCAGCTCATGGCTATTCCTCTGACATATGCTATGAGCATAAATGTCATGTTCATGCTCGGGGCATTATTTGTACCGGGACTCTGGAGTATCGTGGAATATCTTTTTCCCTTTGCGATGCTTGCTTTTCTGCTTGTCGGTATCTACGCCGGGGCGATTTTTCTTGCGTTTTTTTCCAGGGTCATCGCGTACGGCAATTTCGATTGCGAGCGGAACAACAGCCTGAGTCAAATGCTCTCTATTTTTGCCTTTTCAATGGTCGGGGTCGGCATGTCAGCATCGGCGGCGATGAGTCACCAGCCAGTGACTTCGGGACTGGGTATCATTTTCGCATCGTTCTTTACCAGTATCGTTATTACGCTCGGCGTGATCAAGATAGTTCTGGGTTTCCGGTCGATGCTTTCTAACGGGATCAACTACGAAGCCTCGGTCTCACTCTGGATCGTTATTCCCGTCTTGACGATTTTTGGTATTACGGTTAATCGTATTTCCATGGGTCTGGTGCATAACTTCGGAGCCGGAGTCCATCCCTGGTTCCATGTGATCTTTTTCAGTGCGCTGGCTGCCATGCAGCTACTTTTCGGCTTGCTTGGCTATGCCGTCATGAAGCGTCTCGGATATTTCAGCGAGTTCATCAGCGGCGAGGGGAAAAGTGTCGTTACATATGCGGCGATATGTCCGGGGGTGGCGTTTTTCGTACTCGGAAATTTTCTTATCAACAAGGGACTGGTCGCAGCCGATTTTCTTGAGAAGTTTTCTCTGGGGTATTTTCTGCTTTATATCCCGTTAATAGCCATACAGGTGCAGACAATCAGGGTGTTGGGAAGGCTCAACAGAAAACTGCTGAAAGCCTGAGGGGTTTAACCAATGAAAAAAAATAAAGCGGGACATTCCTTATTACTGTGCCTTATCGTAAGCAAATGCCAAGCAAGACAGCACAGCACTCCTGGCCTTCAAATTCTCTGCTGGCCAGTTCTTCATAACCCTTTTTTCAATCATCACCCACCCACCGTACACTCATGTTGACACAAACCGACGCCATCGCACGACTGTAAGGCGAGTCATCCTGGGCGAACATCCAAATTGATATCGGCCGCCGTGCTGAATTCCAATGCGAATATTGCGGCAAGGATCTTCTTGCATCTTATGAGAACTATGACCTCTGACAGGTTGTCAAAACCATCGAGGCGGTGATTGCTTTAAGATAAGCGATACCAACATATAGAAATGCTTTTTATCCGGCCACCTTACCCCGTTGATCTCATGATGTTCACGAAAAAGATTTCAGGAACATCACCGCGTCCCGCCCTGGAGCAGATTCAGAGCCACTGCCTGTATTTCACAGAATATCTCCTACCAGATTGTTTGCCGCAATAACCTTTTTGGCGCGAAGGTTGCCACTGTGGCATAAATCTTGGTAAATTACTTAAGTATGACCCTGCGCATGGGCCATAAGGCCCAGCAGTTTTGTGACAGTATTTCTCAAATTCAATTCAGAAACAAGGAGCTAACCATGCAGAACGGATCACTTTTCGGCAAACTCTTCGACTTTTCATTCAAAGAGTTCATCACCCTGCAGATTGTAAAATACCTCTACATTCTGGGGATGGTTTTTGCGGCCATTACCGCACAGGTACCACTCGGGGCAGGATTTGCGTCTATGCAGTACAGCTTCTGGAGCGGGCTTGGCGGCGTGCTGATGGCACCTATAGTCTTTTTCCTGCTGGTGCTCCTTACGAGGCTGCTTCTGGAAGCGCTTGTGGCAACATTCCGTATTGCGGAGAACACCAGCATACTGGTAGAGCGGAACGAAAAACTCTGAGCTCTTCCTTACGGTCTCTTAAGCTGTAGCTTTCCTCCGCACCACGCGGATGCTCTGCACCAGAATGAAGAGTGCCAGAGCAATGAGGATGATGGCAATGGAGGCGAGCAGGTATTTGCCGGGCTCGGCGGTGGTTCTGCTTGCCACAAGGCTGTGGAAGCCTGATACCGCACCGCAGCCGATGGTGATGAAGAACATGGGGAAACATCCAGCCCTGGTCGGATGAAACCGCCACCACCGGAGGAGCATAGAGCTCAGGACGGGAAATAAGCAGACCGAGGAAGCCGAAGAGCATGGCAACACCGAGCAGTGAAGAGAGCAGGATGGAGAAACCGCGATGATACATCAACCAGCCGATGAGGATAGCAACAGGAATGAGCCCGAGGGTGGGAAGCACCACTTCAGGGGTGTTGGCGAGGGTCTGGCCGGCAATGGCGGCGAACACAGCCACAATGAGGATAAGGGTCAGGAAAACAAAGAGGCTGAAAACGATTTTGGCATTACGGTCAAGGATGTGTTCAGTGAGGTCGGCTATTGAGCGGCCTTCATTTTTAGCAGAGATTGCAAGAGAGGCGAGATCATGCACAGCACCCATGAAGATGCTGCCGAAAACAATCCATGCAAGGGCGGGAAGCCAGCCCCAGTAGAGGCAGGCGATAACTGGGCCAATGATGGGAGCCGCCCCTGCAATGGAGGCAAAATGGTGGCCGAAGAGAATCAACCAGTGCTTTGCCGGCACGAAGTCCACGCCGTCATGCTGTTTTACTGCGGGAGTCTCTTCCGATTCATCGATGCCAAGCTGGCGGGCAAGAACAGAGCTGTAATAGCGATAACCGAGGTATAGCAGCAGAAGTGAGACTGCCGCAAGGAAAATGGTGTTCATGAACGACCGGCGCTTTATGCCTGTGAATTCTTTGTCAAATAAAAAAAATTCTGTCGATATGAGCTCTGAAGCACCGAAGGAAGAAAGGCGCTTAGAGCGTCAAATAAGTATGAAGTGGATATGTACGGCAGTCCAATAATGATGACAACCAGACCTGAAGAGAGGACGATATGAAAAAATTACTTGCGGTTTCATTGCTGCTGCTGGCTACGGGATGCTCCCCCTACTTACGCAACCAACACGACAACCGCAACGACAATCGCCGTGATGATAGCCGTGACGAGCGTTATGACAAGAAAGATAGCAAAAAGAGCGACCGGAAGGACCGGGACGAGAAAAAAGACGACCGTCGTGACGACAAAACAAGGGATCGTGACTATTACCGCTGAGCATTCGAAACAATAACGCTCACTCCGCCTTTTTAATCCAGTAGGTTTCCACACCCTGTTTGATGAGGCTGAACCGACCGGTGGCGAACATCTCCTTCATGAGCTCTCCGGCTTTCTGTGGAGCGCTGGAGAAACGATCTTCAAGGGCCTTTCTGAGTTCGCGCTCCTGAACGGGGTGGCGAAGGGTGATGGCGGTTACTGCTTCAAGAATGTCGGGGGTGCCGGAAAGATCCATAGACCCTTTTATCGGGTGCACAACGGTAGCCACCTCCTGCATAAGGGCAAATGCCCGTTCAATGCGTTCTTCGCTTGGGAGAAGAACATCCTTTTCGGTTGAGGGCCTGGTCGGGATGACGAGATGCACCATGTCGGGGCTGATTTGACGGAGAGCGCCGGTAATGTCATTCAGGGCTGCGTCGGTGTCGTTGACTCCTCCAAGTAGCATTACCTCAACCCAGAGGTTGCCTGTGTATTCCCTTCGGAATGCCGTGAGCCCTTCAAGGTGCCGCTTGAAGGTAAAGCCCGGAGCATGGCGGCTGATTTTCTGGTGTAGCTCTTCTGAGCCGGCGTTGAGTGAGGGAAGCACTGCGTCAGCTCTAAGCGCTTCCTGTCGGACTTCAGGAAGGGAGAAAAGGGAGCCGTTGGTAATAATGGCCACAGGAATATCCGTCATTTTCTTCACCTCGTCAATAAGCCCACCTATTCCGCGGTAGAGCATGGTCTCACCTGAACCGACAAAGGTTATCCAGTCTATGTGCGCTCCGGAGTCTACAGCCTCTTTTATTTCTGAGAGAATCTCTCCCTTCGGATAGAACTCCTGCCGCTCAAGGGTGTACTCCTTCGTTCTACCGAGCTGGCAGTAGATGCAGTTCCAGGTGCAGCTTTTAGGGGGGAGCAGGTCAACGCCGAGCGACTGCCCGAGGCGTTTTGAGGATACAGGGCCGAACACATGGGTCATGGTAGTAATTGCTTATGGTTGAGCGGAGGCTCAGTCGACGCCGCTGTTTGCAAGCACCTCGGAAAACTTCACCCGGCTCTCCTCCTCGAACTCCTCTTTGGATATTCTGGGAAGCAGCAGGCTGGCAACACCGAATGCAAGGATTTCAAGGCCAAAAATGGCGCTGTAGGCCATCATGTAGCTACCGCTGAAGGCGTGCACCACATCGCGGATGATGCCTGCGCCGAAGTGACCAAGGAACATGGCAAGGCTCTGGGCCGTTCCCCAGAGGCCGATATAGACGCCGCTGCGGCCAGCGGTCATGGTCATCATCATGGTGATGTTCGCTACGCTTGAAGCACCGAGGCCGATACCCGTAACTACAAGGCCAATGCGAAGCATGGACTCGTCGAGGGCGAAGCCTGCTGCAATGATAATGGAAAACCCGACCATGCAGAACAGGTTACCGATGAGGGCTCCGTTCTTGTTCCCTATGCGGTTCAGAAGAAACCCGGTGATAAGCATGAAAACCAGCTGCATGCCTCCCATCGTTGGACGGAACAGCTTGGTGGTCACCCCTACGGGCATGCCGAACACATCGGCACCGAAAGGCTCCATCACAATCTCGTTGGAGAAGAGGGCGAAAATGGAGAGGAAGATGTAAAACGCAAAAAACATGGTTTTGGGTGACTGGGAAAGCAGGCGAATCGACTGGGCGAAACCGAGCGACTCCTCCGCTTTTCCTTTCTTCCTCTCGGTATTGCGCTCTTCAACTCCCACAAAAGCGATAAGGCCGAGGATAAGGGCAACAAAACCGCCAGCAATACCCACATTCACAAGGCGTTCGGGAGTGTAGACATCAAGATAGGAGCCGACGACACGAGCTGAAATAATGGTGGTAAGCACCATAAGAGTCCAACTGGAGGAAGTTACCTTGCCAATATGTTTTTCGCCCACATAGTCAGCAATGAGGGCGTAGTAGGCGGTGGTGGCTACCTGCAAACCGAATCCGAAAAGGAGGAATACCACCATGAGCTGCCAGAGGCCGATGTCATACAGGACTGCGGGGAAAAGGGTAGCGAAGTCAGTACCGCTCACCTGCACCTGATAAGCCGCTACGGGGGCGTACATGAAAGAGACAACACAGCTCACAAGACCGAGAAGGATATAGGGAGAACGCTTGTAACCCATGAAGTGCGAACGGTCGGACATGCTGCCAGCCCATACCTTGACGCCGAACACGGCGAGCAGTTCTTTGAGGCTGATGAGGCCAAAGACGATTGTGGAGGCGATGCCGAGCTCTTTGACCATGACCCGGTTGAGGGTGTCGTGCAGAAACCCGAGCATGATGCCGAAACCCATCTGGAAAAGTGCGAGACGGACCAGGTTGAACAATCGCATTGAACGGAAAAAAAATTGTTAGGGAAACGGCGGTGCCGGGCCATTGCACGGCGGGAAATATAATAAAAAAGGAACGGCAATCAGCCTATCGGACCCCGAAGCGTGGCGGCAAGGCCGGTAAGGCGGCCCTTTGAAGAGCACTTCCCGATGGCCGTGGCAAGGGCTTTCTCTTCACCAATAACCATTACCAGCTTTCTCCCCCTTGTCACCGCCGTGTAGATGAGGTTCCGCTCAAGCATTGGGTAGTGGAGCATGGAAAGCGGTATAACCACTGCAGGGTATTCAGAGCCCTGGCTTTTGTGGATGGTGATGGCCCATGCCGGAGCCATTTCATCAAGCTCGCTGAACAGGTAGCGCACCTCACGGCCATCAAAGAGCACCTGCATTTCTGCATCGTCGTCATCAATGGCGGATATGATTCCGATATCGCCGTTGAACACCTCTTTTTCATAGTTGTTGAGGGTCTGAATCACCTTGTCGCCCCTGCCATAAGTGATTCCGAACCGCTCAATCCGCTTGCCTCCCCCGCCGTTCAGGCGCTCCTGCAGAAGAGTGTTGAGCGACTGCGAGCCGAGAGGGCCCTTGTTCATTGGAGTCAACACCTGGATGCCCTCCAACGGATCGAGCCCAAAGCGCTCAGGGATCCGTTCCGCGACAACAGAAAGGAGTTTGCGGCGTATCTCTTCCGAGCCGGAGGCAGAGACAAAATAAAAGTCGGTCAGTTCGGGGCCCTCGTGGCGAAGAAGCCCCTCTCCGCGGTTGATGCGGTGGGCGTTCTGAATGATCATCGACTGTGCAGCCTGCCGGAAAATCTCCGTCAGACGGACAACGGGAACAGCTTCGGAGCTGATGATGTCGGCCAACACAGCGCCCGGCCCCACAGGGGGAAGCTGGTCAACATCACCGGCAAGAATGACGGCGGCTTTGCTGGAAACAGCCAAGAGCAGGCGATTCATCAGCACCACATCAATCATTGAAGCTTCATCAACAATGATGATGTCGGCGTTGAGGGGGTTGGAGGAACAGCGTTTGAAGTCGTAGGTATAGGGGTCGAACTCAAGCATCCGATGGATGGTTCTCCCCTCCCGTCCGGTAGCTTCACCGAGCCGTTTGGCAGCCCTGCCGGTGGGGGCGCAGAGCAGCACACTGAGTCCGAACACCTCGGGAATGGAGAGCAGCGTCCGGATGATGGTAGTTTTGCCTACGCCCGGGCCGCCGGTGATGACCAGCAGTTTGCTTGAAAGCGCAAGGCGCACCGCTTCGCTCTGTGAGGGGGAGAGTTCAAGGCGTGAGCGCTCTTCAGCCTCCGCCACAGAACGCTCAACATCAATCCTCCCCCAGGGCAGCTTGCCTGAAGCAATCCTCTGTATACCCGCTGCCACACCCTGTTCAGCCTTCCAAAGGGACTCAAGATAAAGGTGGCGATTCTCCGCCTCCCCATCGGCAATGATGCGCCCCACAGTGAGTTCGTTTTGAAGGGCCTCCTGCAGGATATCCTCACGCATCTGCAGCAACTGGCGGGCTGAATCGAGCAGCATCGGTTCGGGAACCCGGCAGTGGCCCTTTGAGGAGAGCTCCTGCAGCACCCAGCTGATGCCGGCCCGTGCCCTGAGGGGAGAGTCTTCGGCAATGCCGATGCTTCGGGCAATGGCGTCGGCCGTGCGGAACCCTATGCCCACAATGTCGCGCGTGAGACGGTAGGGGTCGTTTTTGACTGTCTCCACAGCGTCAGAGCCGTAGACTTTGTAGATTTTCAATGCCCTTGCAGTTCCAACCCCGTGCGACTGGAGAAAAATCATGATGTCGCGCACTGCCTTATGCCCCTGCCACGACTCCACAATCTGTGTTTTCTTCTTCTGCCCTATGCCGGGCAGCTCAAGCAGCCGCTCCGGCTCAGCCTCAATGATGATGAAAACATCCGTGCCCCAGGCACCCATCATCACCGAGGCAAGGTGAGGCCCCACCCCCTTCAGCATGCCGGAAGCAAGATAGTTCTCCATCCCCTCACGGCTCTTGGGGGCAACAACCGAAAGAGTGGTAGCACGAAACTGCATGCCCCAATTCCGGTCGTTCTGCCATCGGCCCACGGCCTCTATATGCTGACCCGGAGCAACGGAGGCAATGCAGCCGACAACAGTCATCTGTACCTCATCCGGACCCGAGGAGAGGCGAAGCACGGAAAAACCGCTTTCAGAGCTGAAAAAAGAGACCTTTTCAACTACCCCACTGAGCCGTTCATCCCCTGCTGCGTTCGATTCCTCTGGATTTCCGTTCATTAGCCATTATGGAGTTATGGCGCCCATAGCCGTTATTGTAGAAAAAGACGCTCATGAATACTCAAAACAAAGCAGCGTTAAGCTACGAATGTTTGAGAAAAATGCGGAGCAAAAAGCATGAGAGGGATGAGAGGCGGAGCGCCAATGTGGCAGGAGTTGGAGGGCTGAGGTTTGTCTTCGTGGCACTTATTTACAAACCGAGGGGAAGTATGATCTTGCCTATAGGGCATCTCTATTTATTCGAAAACGATTTATCTTTTATAAAAACAATAACTTAGCGTCTGCAAAAAGCTCTGAATTTCGTATATTACAGCAGTTTCGTTCACACCTTTTCTGCCGTCATGAAAAACATCAATCCTCTCTAACTTTTCGACGAACATTTCCTCGCTGGAACGGCTCACCAAGCTCAAAGATCCGCTTGTGAAACTGGAAGCATATATCGACTGGAACATT
>Ga0222702_1000375_pt1 | contig 12645 bp, 13 predicted proteins | sample AntAcemetage1504_FD_181152 | JGI IMG/M metagenome (GOLD analysis project Ga0222702, IMG submission 181152) | Saline water microbial communities from Ace Lake, Antarctica - #1504 | ecosystem: Environmental > Aquatic > Non-marine Saline and Alkaline > Saline | place: Antarctica: Ace Lake...
CAGAGCGGGGCTGGAATACCATCGAGACTGGCGTCCTTGCCCATCAGATAGAACGCGGCGTGAACGTAGCCCACACCTCATCGACCGGCCGGGTGCTTGATGCAGCGGCAGCCCTCTTAGGCATCTGCCGGGAAAAGACCTACGACGGTGAGCCCGCGATGAAACTGGAATCAGTCGCACGGGCCGGGACCCCGCAGACATGGGATCTCTGCATCGAGCATGAGAACGGGGCCGATGTGCTCAAAACGAGCCGGCTCCTTGCCACCGCCCGAAACGCGATGGGAACAGAGTCACCGGCAACCCTTGCCGCATCTATCCAGCACAATCTGGCCCGTGGCATTGCAGAGATAGCAAAAGATGCCGCCCGTGAGCATGGATATGAGACCGTCGCTCTCTCCGGCGGTGTTGCCTATAACGAAGCAATCCGCACGACAATACAGCGGGAACTTGAGGATTCCGGTCTTACCGTTCTTATCCCATCAGCCTACCCACTCGGCGACGGATGTATTTCATATGGTCAGTGCCGGTATGTTTCAAAAATATAGAGCCAAACGGTTGGCAGTATATGCAGAGGACCAGACGCCTGGAAGTCTGGTTTTCGGCTGCGAATGGAGAGAAATAGTTTCAAAACAGTTAGGAAGTCTTTCCAAGTTCCTTTAATTTATCAATCAGTGTCATAAGCTCGAAAGGTTTGTCCACCCGATCAGTACAGGCGATCCGATCCATCCGCTCGACGGTGAACCGGTCACTGTTGGCAGTCATAAATATGATCGGGGTAAGCGGAGCAAATAACCGGATCTGTTCTGCGGCCTTGATGCCGTCTCCATCGCCGTCAAGCCTGATGTCCATAAGAATCATGTCAGGACGGGCTTCCTGTGCGGTGGCAATCGCGCTATCACAGCTTGTTACGTTGCCCACCACATCAAAGCCGGAACGGTTCAGCGCAAACTCAACCGCCAGTGCCATTGCCGGTTCGTCCTCAACGATCAGTATCTTTTGTGTCATCTTGTATACTATCTCCTTCCGGTGTTCTGATTGTCCAGGTTGTCCCAACACCTTCCCGCGTCAGTTCAACAGTTCCTTTGAGTTGTTTGGTGACGATGTCGTGCACCAATGAAAGGCCCACTGATTTCCGGTCGAACGGGTCACGGCCCTCGGGGAAGCCTACGCCATTATCAGAGAGAGTCACAATCTTCTCCTCACCAGTACAATCCATTCTGAATGTAATAGTGCCCTCTTCGCGACCTTTAAACGCGTATTTGAGTGAATTTGTGAGCAGTTCCTGAATGGCAAGACTGAGCGGCACTGCCTGATCAAGACCCATGGTGCAGGAACCGCAATCGATATTCTGCTCCACCTTCACCTGTGGTGGTGAGTTACGTATGACCGTTGAAAAAAGCTTTTCAAAGTGTGACTGTGCCATGATCGTGGAGACGTTCTCATCCTGATAGAGCTGTTCATGCACAAGACTGATAGAGAGAATACGATTGATGGCTTCACGGATAATCGACTGTGCCGCCTCGTCTTTCACGTCAAAGAGCTGCATGCCCATCATGCTGATGATGATCTGCAGGTTGTTTTTGACCCGGTGGTGAACCTCACCAAGCAGTACATTCTTCTCATCGAGTGAGGTGCGCAGCGACCGTTCTGAGGAGGCAAGATCCGCAAACGTGGATTCAATAGTTCGTAGCAGTTTGTTGACAGAACCGGAAAGGAGCGTCATTTCGTCCTTTCCCTCCTCAAAGACCCGGACCGAGTAGTCCTCTTCGTCCGCGACATACGTCACATCCCCGGTCAGGCGCTCAATTCTCCGAATCTTGCGGTGCATTACAATCTGAACCAACATAAAGATGAGAATCAGAAGCACAAAGACCGTAAGCATAAACCCGTACATCGCCGTCAGACCAAGCCGGTAGATATCCCGGTCCATGGAGGTCCGGCCGTAGAATGCCTTTTCCTCGAAGATATCATCTATCACAAAGACTGAATGGATTGTATCAATGCCTTCGGTCGCAATCCAGACCTGATCGTTATAGGACTTTAGGGTATCCTGAGGAATTCCGGCAAAAGCAGCCGAATCTTCGAGAGAATAAATTTCAACCGGAGATGGCATGTACTCAGAGAGTTTCTGAATGTGAGCATCACCAAGGTAGTACCCCATCACCAGACTGCCCCGCATCGGCCCATATTCATCACTGGTGAGAATCGGAACCGCAGCAATAGCCATCGGTCCTTCATCAGTGTTAATAAGTCCGGTTGATTTTCGCAGCAGACTTCCTGAACCGATGAGCTTTCGAATCTGAATGTCCTCAAGCAGGGACGCCGGAACGGGGACTTCGGTGTCGGCCATAAGATCATAGGCCTTGCCGTAGGCATATGTGCCGTTGGGGAAGAAATACAGAATTACATTCAGACCCCCATCATAGAACGTGGAATCAACCAGATTCGAATCGATGTACTCCTGATTGAAGTCATCCATGAAAATGTAGGTATCGTCCCAGTACCCCCAGTCCGTTGTCAGAATAGATAGATGATGCAGGTCGTATTCGAGAAGTTTTAAGAACTGGTTGTCGGTTTCAATGATAGAATTCTGCTCGATCTCCTCAGTGCCTGAAAGAAGATAGTAATTCGCACCAATATACAAACCGCCGATTACAAGAGCGACGGCCAGTAGGGTGACGAGGAGCATCTGCGTTCGTAACTTCATGGTAGGTTTTCCGTGTTCTTCACCCGCTATGGCCCGCCTGCATGAACCGGAGAGAAGTGAATGGAATGTGGCAAACGGTTGACACGAGAGTAAAAAAAATCAGGAATTCTGATTTTCTACAATATATAGTTTCACGTATGTCAATAAATGCTTTGCATCAGTAAAAATTCGTGCCTTTTCGGCGGGAAAAAAAGTTTGGGTAGGGTTATTCTCTGCGGGTAAGGAGCACTGCTCCAAGACCGGCAATACAGAGTGCACTGATCAGTGTCAGCGGCGAAAGTGGCGTGGATGCTACCGGAGTCAGGGTGGCATGCAGTTTGGCGTTCTCACCCTTGGCCGGATAGTCAGAAACCTGAGCAGTAAATGGCGTGTAACCATCTTTTTTCACGGTGTAGGTGGTATATGGCGTGCCGGTAGTATAGACAGAAACAACCAGTTCACCGTTTGCAATCTCGCCCTTGTAGTCATCATTGAAGTACACACCAGCGCCATCCACATTACAGTATACCGTGTAGGTTCCCTGGTCGCCACCGATAGGTGCCGGTGCGGGGGTTGGTGCCGGGTTGGGCTGCAGCGTCAGGTAAATGTCACGGGTTTCACCGGCAGCTGGATAGTTTCCAAGCGCCTGGGCGGCTGGGTCATAGCCTGAAGCCGTTGCCCGGACGTCCTTGTACGGGGTTGCGGTTGTGTAGACAGCAACAACAAGAACTCCATTGGTTGTTGTACCCTCGAAATCATTATCAAAGTAAATGTCAGCCGTGTCAACGTTTGTCTTTACATTAAACCACGCCTGATTTCCTCCGAGGTCTGCAGCCGAGACAGAGGCTGGGATCATAGATGCCAGCAGAGCGCCGGCCATCAATACTATTATGAGTTTTCTCATCAGGATTCACCTTCTGTTAAACAATTCATCTTTATTTCGCCAATATATAGTATTTGTGATGGGATTCCATTAAAATCAGGTTTCTGGCCATTTTTAGTGAAAACAGATTGGTTCTGAAGAGAAAAAGATGAGAGGAAGAGAGAGGACAGACACATCTCCTCCGGATTTTCCTTACCCTCTCTTAGATCGTGCCGGGACGAAACGTATCATCTGTTTTTTTGCCCTTCTTTTCAACAAAGGCCTGCTTCACAAGACTGGCGTCAACCTGTGGCGGCAGGCTGCCGGTCGTCGCATACTGGTAGAGGATAGCAACCAGAATCCCGTAGAGTGCCGAGGCGAACACGCCAGTTAACACCAGAATAATGATGAAAACGGCAAAAAGACCGAAAAATATCATTGAATTGCCGGTGATGAGGGCGAGGAAGCAGCAGATCCCAACGAGTAAGGCGGGAATATAGAGAATACCAAATGAGAACCCGGCAACGGTCGTCTCACCCCAGGTCTTTTTAAAAATCCCCCATGACTCTCCGATAGATGAGAAGACACCGCCGGCATCCTCAAAGAGAATAACCGGAATGACAAAGAACGTGGCAAGAGCCCAGGCAGCGCCGGCCACTGCTGCGACAAGATACCCGATGATGCGTCCTGCTGGACTGTCCTGACTACGCAGCAGGCTCAGCAGAACGCCCACCGTCGCCGAAACAATGGCCCATGAGAAGAGAGCGCCGATCTTTGCTGTCGCAGCGCCTATTCCTTCGCCAAACCGGGGATGCTCACCCTGCAGGATCCGGGTCGCGTTGGCCACCACTCCTGCCTTGAAAACCGAGCTGATGAACGCGAGAATCAGATAGAAGGCAAAAAGCAGCAGAATCCAGAGCACCCATCCGGTCGTGGTCATAGTGTCCAGGTCGATTCCTTCCTGCTGGAAGACAAAGAGCACCGGGAAGAAGAAAACACCGAGCACAATAAGACTCAGAATCCCTGAAATCACCGGAAAGGCGAGCAGACCCCTATCCTGTCGCAATATTGAGAATGACTGTTTGAAATACGACCAGCCACGTGAAATTCGTCCTGTCATAGAAAAAAAGGCGCCTCCCAGACAGATAACGATAACGGTTTTATCGCAAAATCAGCGCCGGTTCAGCAAAATCTATTCATTTTGACAGAACAACAGCAATCAAACAGCTTCCGCTGGTTAAACAGTCGGAATATGAAAGCATGTCGCTCTAAATAAGACGCCTGATAAAAGAGGATGTTCTGCGATTCGTGCGGTATGAAAAAAAATGATTAGCCGAAGAGTGCACCAAGGCCAGCCATGCCGTCCTCTTCTGCCTCTTCTGCTGCCTCTTCTGCTGCCTCTGCCTCTTCTGCTGCTGCAGGTGCGGCTTCAGCTGCCGGTGCTGCTGCAACGGCAACCGGTGCTGCGGCGGCCTTGTTCATGGCCTCCTCAATATCCACACCGTCGAGTGCGGCAATAAGTGCCTTTACCCGTGAGTCGTCAACTGCGATACCTGCTGCTGCCAGAACGGCAGTGACAGCTTCCTCTGATACATCCTTCCCTGCTTTGTGGAGGATGAGTGCTGCGTAAATATACTCCATTTTATTTCACCTAGACAATTAATTTGCGTTATTTTCTGCAATTCCCTGAATTGCAAGTGTTTCCCTTTGTGCTCTGCCGATGATCATCTCAATAAGATCGCCCGTGTACACGGCTGCCTCAACACCAAGATTCCGTGCCTCTCCGGTAGCCTTTCCAATAATTGCCTCAATGGTTGTGGCAGTTGGAATGGCAGCGTTCACTGAGAGGTTGAATGCCTGTGCTGCTGCGGTTACAACGTTGTTGTAGTACGCGGTCTCATCGATTGCGAGCGTCGACTGTTCATAGAACGAGCCTGCGTAGAATGCGATCTGTAAGTCCAGACCGACATCGATCGTTTTGATATCAAGCTTAACGAGTACGTCAGCCTGTTTCTTATCGACCGTATCGCCGGCTTTGAGAAAGGTCTTCGTCTCACGGATGATGACCTTACCCTTCTCAATCGCTGACGGGATACCTGCCTGCTGCAGTTCTCCCACGATGGGGCCTGGCTTGAAGCTTGTCGGACCTTTTGAGATGACAACATCCTCAGGTACGACATCGCCGGGCTTAGCAAACATCTTGGTCTTCGTCTGTTCAAGACTCTTAAAGAGTTTAAACGGATTTTCATCTGCGAAGATCAGAGCGCTCTGCCCGTCAAGATAACCCTTCACACTCCCAATATCTCCACCAAGCTCGGTAAAAGCCTCGCGGATGAGCGTGTTACGGGTCATCTTGAGAACGACCCTTCCCCGGAGATCCCGGCGCATTTCCTGTAACTGCTTTGCAGGAATGCCATGTAGGTCAACAAGACCTACAAGTAACGAATTGTTAGAGAGTGTTTTTATCTCCTCAACTTCGTCAAGCTTCCACTGCGGCAGATTGTGGGTATAAAGCGCCATTAGATCAACCTCACGGATGGACCCATCGATGTCTTAACATACACCGACCTTAAATTCTGAACACCATTCTCGAGTGAAGATTCGACTTTTTTGAGCACCGCGTCGATATTCTCTGCAAGTTCTTCAGGCCCCATAGCGACAACACCGACCTTCACGTGGAAGGTAACCTTGTCCTTGGTTCTGAATTTTACTGACTTGCGGAGACGCTCGACTGTTGTGGTAATGTCCATTCCGGGTGGAACAGGCATTGGCATCTTACCGCGAGGACCAAGACGGGTACCAAGATATCTTCCGACGAGGGGCATTACTGCCGTCTCTGCCAGGAAAAACTGGTAACTTTCTGCCATCTTTCGTGCCTCACGTTTTTCGCCGCCAAGACGTTCGATCTCTTCTGGCCCGATGATGAGGTCAACACCTGCGTTCTTTGCCTGGGTGGTGATATCGCCTTTCCCCAGTACGACGATCTTTTGTGGTTCGCCTGTACCGTTGGGAAGAGCCATCGTCTCATCAATACGATTTTTTGGCTGCGCCATGTCAATATTACGCACATTCACAGAGATTTCAATACTCTCCGGGAATTTGCGCTCTGGCGCAGACTCAATGGCCGTTTTTACGGCTTCAATGATCTGGACCCTTTCAACCATTCGTTTCCTCCATAGTTTAGCGACCTCTCAACAAGATCTTCTATGGTTTTCATAGTCTATGCTTCGAGCTGACTGTCGTAATCGCCTGCGTCAATGAGGGAGAAGACCTCTTTCGGGTCTTTTCCTTCAACAGTGACACCCACACTCACACAGGTCCCGACGACCTCTTTGAGTGCGTTGCGAAGATCGTACGAAAGCATTCCGTCGATCTTCATCCGGGCAATACGGGCAGCAGCATCGATGGAAAGGTCTCCCACTTTGATGACATTGGGCTCTCCTGAGCCTTTTTCAATGCCAATCTCGCTCATAATAAGAGCGGTTGTGGGAGGGACACCGACACTAACAGTGAAGTTCTTCTTGTCGTCAACCTCGATCTTCACCGGTACTTGCATACCATTGAATTCAGAGGTTTTGCTGTTGATCTCGTCAACAACTGCCTTCACGTTAATGCCGAGCGGTCCCAACGCCGGCCCGATTGGGGGGCCTGCGGTTGCCTTTCCGCCGGGTACCAATACCTCGACTACTTCTCCCATTGGAAATCACCACGCCGTCAGTCTGTGCCAATACTTGCCACAGACATCATAGCTTGGGTCTGTACAGGTTGCCTTTCGTATCGTTTAAAGGTATCAACCAAGTGTGAAAATAAAAAAAATATACTGATGATGATTAGTCGTCACTTCGATTGTCGATCAACCGGACGTTATCGCCACGGACCGTGATCGGAATCGGCACCATACACTCATAGAGCTCGACGGTAATCTCTTCTTTTGAGATATCCACCCGTTTGACAACCGCTTTTTCACCCTTGAATGGTCCGGCAACAAGCTCGACAAATGCTCCCTCATCGATACCGGCGACGACAGGCTTTGGCTCAAGAAAATGCTGAACCTCTTCAATGCTTGATGAACCTTTAACGACGGCGCGCGCATGGGGAACAAGTTCACGAAGTTGCTCCATGCGGGCAATCTCATCCGGACTCTCTACGAGTACGTAGCCACGGAGTTCATCGGGAGAGATGATCGCAGTTACAGTAATTTCGCCGTGATCTTTGAGCACTTCGACGATGTTATCTGCTACTGTCCGCTCCTGTTTTGCCGTTGTCTTTATCGCGTAGATGTAATTTTCCTGTTCATCCATAATTTTAGGGTCTCTATACGGTGTACCGTATGAAAGGAATATCGATGGATATTATCCGCCGACAGACATTATTTCGTATATGATGAAACCTACCAGACCAATGATGGCAATACCAATCGCTGCTACGATCGCGATCTTCTGAAATTCATCACGGGTCGGTGTGCGTGCCAGTTTCAGCACGCGGATATATTTCTTGAAGAAATCTTCGTTGATTTTTAAATCCATAATCTGTTAACTCACTTCAGAAAGTCAATATCATACTCTTCCTGGAGCGCCTGGCGCCGTGCAACGTCATTTCTGCCGTAGATCTGTGGTGAACTGACACCGGTTACTACGAGCATCGTTCGCATCGTGCCCTGCATCTCCGGATCTACCTGGGCACCCCAGATAATCCGTGCTTCGGGGTCAATGCGGGAATAGACTTCCTGTACCACACCTTCTGCCTCGACCATAGTCATGTCAGGACCACCGATGACGTTCACGAGAGCGGCGTCGGCACCTGAAATGTCCACGTCAAGAAGTGGTGAGCGCAGTGCCTTCTTAACTGAGTCTGCTGCCTTGTCTTCACTGTCACTCTCTCCCATACCAATCATTGCCACGCCGCCGCGTTCCATGACGGTGCGCACATCAGCAAAGTCGAGGTTGATGAGACCGGGCATTGTGATCAGTTCCGTAATGCCCTTTACTGCCCGCATAAGTACCTCGTCAGAGACCTTAAAGGCTGCGTGCAGCGGAAGACGGGGTACGATTTCCAAGAGACGATCGTTCGGGACAACGATCACGGTGTCGGCCACTTCGCGGAGTTTTTCAAGGCCCGCTTCGGCATTTTCCATACGGATAGCGCCTTCAGCAGTAAATGGCAGGGTCACAATGGCAATCGTAAGAGCGCCTTCTTCATGTGCTGCCTGTGCGATGACTGGTGCTGAACCGGTTCCGGTACCGCCACCGAGACCGACAGTCAGAAAGACCATGTCGCTGCCAGCGATGGCTGCACGAATTTCTGTTTCCTGTTCGAGTGCCGCTTCTTCACCGACCTGTGGCAGGGATCCGGCACCAAGACCACGGGTCCGGGTCTTGCCGATAAGAATCCGCTGGTCTGCCTGCGTCCTAATCAGATGCTGAGCATCGGTATTCAGAGCAACAAGGCTTGCACCGTTGATGCCCTCTTCGAACATGCGTGAGACAGTATTTGAACCGCCGCCACCACAACCAACTACGGTGATTTTTGTCTGGAGCTCTTTTAGGATTTCCTCGAGAGCAGGGTCGTCCTGCATAGAGCCGACAATAAGTCCGTTCTCGGTTTCTTCCTGAGCCCGGGTAAGTGCTTCTTCAACAATCGATTTCATCATAGATATCTCTCCAGTCCAGGCACAGAAATTACCGTCGTCCCGGTCGCTGACACGTCAGCAGGAGTAATCTCCTTTCCGTCCACGGTAACCGAATGCCCTGCCGCCAGTTTTCCGAAAAGCGGACCCTTGGGAATTGCGAGCGCAACTGCCTTCCCGGGGTCAAACCGCTTCCGTCTGATCACCAGATCGTCGTTTCTGACGGCTACCGATGGATCACTAGTTATGATTTTCACGCAGAGCGATATTAAATCATGGATCATTTGTAATCTATACGGATCATAGGTAATAAAAACAGATGAATTGCTCCCCTGTGAATTTATGATAGTTGCAAGCGGCAGCCGGTCTGCCGTGCGTTCAACTGTTTCATGATCCATACGCAGGGCCATCTCCAGAAGATCTGATTGCAGGGTGAAACAAACCGGCAGTCCATGCCCTGTGAGATTGCCAATGGAGACAGATCCACCGGGACAGGTTTCCTCCGCCACAGCACGAACCTTCAGATAGGTCTCCCAGGAAAGATCACCGAGACCCGTGATTTCACCCTCACGTAACAGGGGAAGACCGAGTTCTGTTATGCATTCCATAAGATGGCGTATGACCTCCTTTGGCAGTGCCTTTTTGTCAATATATGCGGCGACAGCGCCGGTCTTTTCAGCCATCTGCCGGATCATAGCCAAATCCAGCTCGCCGGTTTCACGAGTGTGGGCAATATGCCCGAATGCTCCCCGGGAACCAAGAGCAATGGCCGTTTCACGCGCTGCATAATGATTTCCGCCAAAGCCAATGAAGGAGATCGTCTCGCCTGGTCCGGATGCTATTGCCTCCAGAATGGATGTGGCAACGGCGTTCCCGGCCTCATTATCAGTCCACTCTGTCTCAGTGCTGCCAATCTCGACAAAACAGGAGGGCGTCTGAAGGTCAGTGGGCCCGTGATGGGTCACTTCGTAGCTGACCCGGTAGCCCTCCGGGGCATGGACAGCAAGGCGCCGCAGGATTGCGTGCATCCAGGACGGGGCCGCCTGTGAAAGCATCTGAGGGGAGCCCCCAAGTGCCGCGTCACGATAATTGCCGGTGACATGAACCGTAAAAGCAGGAAACGGATTCTGGCTGGTGTGGCGTGAAATAAAAAGAATCAGATCAGCATCGCAGGCAGCGTCAAGCCCGTCTTCATGAATGAGCCGGCCGGGCACTTCATGAAAAAAGAGAGCGTGTCCTCCCCACTGAAACGGCCCGGCATCCTGCGCACCGGCAGAAAGCTTTCTTCTGAGATGGTCTTTGATGGTGAGGCCTGCCGGGTCGAGCACCGAGTATACCAGTGCAATCTTCATTATTTATTGCCTTCCTGCCGTACCTGTTGGTTTTTATTCCCTGATATGATCCTATTATGATCTTCTGAAAAACGTGCATGAAATGAATATTTCAGGCACTGTTTGATGAAAATGAGAATGGCATTTTCATGTTAAATAACAATCCCATTTTCCTCAACCACATCTGAAATAGTAATTTCACACATGTTTCTATCATAACCAATATGTCAACATAAACCTTACAACTTATACTATGGATTCATCAGAACAGATTGAACAGGCACTCAAAGAGTTTGGGATCACCAACGAAATCCGCTGTGATCAGGCTTTTGCCATCTGTGAGAAATGCGGCATTGAGAAGGCAACGATTGCACGATTCTGCAACACCCACGACCCACGAATCAAGATTCGTGCCTGCCAGCTCGGTTGCTTCAAGTAACCAGAATACAGCAGAAAGGCACCGATATTCTATGAGCTTTTTTCTGGATGTGATCCTGGTCGATGATGCCCGAAAAGTCATCACCGGCATTGCACCCGCGATGCCGACCGAAAACGTTCCCCTTGCACACAGTCAGAACAGGATTCTTGCAGAGGACACCGTTCCGGCAACGGACATTCCCGGTTTTTCCCGTTCTGTCGTGGACGGGTACGCCCTGTTAAGCAGCGACACCGTAGGCGCCAGTGAAAGTATGCCCGCGATGCTTACCTCACGGGGACGTATCCAGATGGGCGAAGAACCGGATACTGCGATTCAGGCAGGAGAATGTATCTACGTCCCGACCGGCGGCATGCTGCCGGAAGGTGCTGACGCGGTGGCAATGATCGAATACTGTGAGGTTGTGGGTGACGAAATCCTGGTACAGCGTGCCCTCGCACCCGGAGAGAACTGGATTTCCCGCGGTGAGGATTTTTCAACCGGCGATGTGCTGATCCCTCAGGGCACGAAACTTTCGTCCCGCCACTGTGGTGTGCTCGCAGCAAACGGCGTGGCAGATGTCACTGTGAGCCGACAACCAATCGTGGGCATCATCTCAACCGGAAACGAACTCATCACCATCGACAAAAAGCCGGTAGCGGCACAGGTGCGGGATGCGAATACCTATCTCTGCGCCGGGTTTGTGACCGACCAAGGCGGAATACCACGGCCGTATGGCATTGTACGAGACGACAGGGACGCCCTGCACGATGCTCTGAAAACAGCGGTCGCCGAGTGCGACATCGTGCTCGTTTCTGGTGGCAGTTCAAAGGACGACCGTGATATGTGCGCCGATACGGTTGCCGGGATGGGCGAGGTGCTGGTTCATGGGGTTGCGATTGCACCCGGGAAACCGACAATCATCGGCCGCGCCGGGAAAGTACCCATCATCGGGCTTCCGGGTCACCCTGCTTCTGCCTACGTAGTCCTTATCGCTCTCGTCGCTGATCTTCTGCACCGGGCAACCGGCGAAAGAGCAGAACAGCGTACCAGAACGGTGGTGCTCGCCGAAAATGTGCCATCCGCACGCGGACGTGAGGATTATATTCGCATGGCTCTTGAACCGGACGGAGCCCGCCCCCTCTTCGGGAAATCAGGGCTTTTAAATACGCTGATCCGATCGCAGGGACTTCTGAGAGTTCCGGCAGAACGTGAAGGATATGAAACAGGAGATGACGTTGAGGTGATTGTATGGTAGGAACCCGATACTTCCATCTGGTAACTCTTGAAACAGCAAAGGAGACCGTGCGCAACATGGCACCCTCCGGCCGAAGCATCCGTGTACCGATTGCAGAAGCTGCCGGGAGAATAACGGCAAAACCGATCTTTGCGGCATTTTCGGTCCCCGAACGCCACCTCTCGGCAATGGACGGCGTTGCCGTGCATAGTCAGGAGACACATGGCGCATCGGAACAAAAACCCGTCACACTGTATGACGCAGTGCGGGTAAATACCGGCAATCTGGTACCGGAAGGCTTTGATGCCGTTATCATGATCGAAGATGTGGTCATTGTCGAAACCGGTTATATCATCAGAAGCGCAGCAGCTCCCTGGCAGCACATCCGGCCCGTTGGCGAGGATATCGGCGAATCGGAGATGATTCTTCCGACAGGACACCGCATCCGGCCCTTTGAGATCGGTGCTCTCGTCGCCTATGGCATTGCC
>Ga0222702_1000380_pt1 | contig 12602 bp, 10 predicted proteins | sample AntAcemetage1504_FD_181152 | JGI IMG/M metagenome (GOLD analysis project Ga0222702, IMG submission 181152) | Saline water microbial communities from Ace Lake, Antarctica - #1504 | ecosystem: Environmental > Aquatic > Non-marine Saline and Alkaline > Saline | place: Antarctica: Ace Lake...
TATCGCGTACGGGTTCGAAAATTTTGAGCCACAGTTGCCCGCGACCTTCACGGTCGGCCGGGAACATCCCAAACAGACGCTGATGGGCGCTGTCCGGCAAATTATGACCGGCCTTGGGTATCTGGAGATGATGCCATTTACGCTCACCAGCAGACGGGTTCTCTTTGATCAGATGCAGCGGCCCTATGATAATGCCGTTCTTCCGGTCCTTCACCCGATAAGTGAGGAGCAGACACTCATACGGACCGACCTCCTGCCACTCTTAATGGAGATTCTCCAGCACAACCATCACCGCGAACTGCCCCAGAAGATCTTCCATGTCGGTGACGCCATTGACGGGACAGAAACGATTCAGAAGATGGCAGCGGTCTCGATTCATACGGAAGCGGACTTCTCAGAGATATTTGCGGCAGCCGACGTCCTCTGCAGAAATCTGGGTCTTGTCTATACCCTTGAAGAGTCAGACGACCCGGCGTTTATCGAAGGGCGGCGGGGCGATATTATTGTTGATGGTGTCAAACGGGGCGTGTTCGGAGAACTACATCCGGCGGTTATCACTGCGTTTGAACTGGATCAGCCAACTGCCGGATTTGAACTGGATTTAAGGGCGCTTGATTGAAAAGCCTGAAAAAAGCAAAATATTTTTTTGAATTTCTGTTTTTATAGATTTTTTAACCGAGACGGACCGCAACGTCCCGCTTTGCAAGATACTCTTTGACATCCTGCACGGTCATCTCACCGAAATGGAAGACCGAGGCGGCAAGACAGGCGTCTGCTTTTCCTTTTGTAAAGCCGTCGTAGAAATGCTCCAGGGTTCCGACACCGCCACTGGCGATCACCGGAATGCCCACCGCATCTGATATGGTCCGGGTCACCGGGAGATCAAACCCGTCTTTGACGCCGTCAGTCTCCATGCTGGTAAGAAGGATCTCCCCGGCACCGCGTCGTTCCGCCTCTTTTGCCCACCAGACCGCATCAATCCCGGTCGGTGTCCTGCCACCGTAGATCACGACCTCGTACCAGCAGGTGCTGCCGTCGTCAAGCAGAATCGGGATTTTACCCTCTTCTATTGTATTGTTTCGCCGTACATCTATTGCTACAACGATGCACTGGGCACCAAAAGTCGTTGAGCCCCGGTTGATGAGATCCGGGTCTTTGACCGCACTCGTGTTGATGCTCACCTTATCAGCCCCGGCCCGAAGCAGTATCTGCATATCGTCAATACTTTTGATCCCGCCACCGACCGTCAGGGGTAGAAAGAGCTGGTCTGCTGCCCGCTGGATAACGTCCACCAAGGCCTGCCGTTCTTCCTTTGAGGCCGTGATGTCCAGAAAGACGACCTCATCCGCTCCCTGCTCATTGTAGCGCTTTGCAAGTTCCACCGGGTCCCCGGCGTCACGCAATCCTACAAAATTTGTTCCCTTGACCACCCGTCCGTCCTTGATATCAAGGCAGGGAATGATCCGTTTTGTGAGCACCATCTCTGGTGTAATATTATGCCGTATCCCTAATCAGTGCTTTCGTCAGGCAGTCACAGCCAGACTCACCAGGCAGATGCCGAACCAACCCGCAATATATGAGTATCTTTAAAGCAAACCTAATAGACACGAGATAGACTTGATCTGTTGGTGAATTATGGACTCAGGAAAATTAAAAATGGAATGGGCCCGCCAGTACATGCCGGCCTTAAACGCAATACGCACACGATTCGAAGCTGATAAGCCGCTGAAAGGAACAACCATCGGTATGGCACTGCATGTCGAGGCAAAGACCGCGGTGCTGGTGGAAACGCTGGCCGCTGCCGGGGCAGAAGTATATATCACCGGCTGTAACCCCCTTTCGACCCAGGACGATGTCGCCCAGGCTCTTGACCGGGTCGCCGGGGTGCACTGCTATGCAAAACGGGCCTGCAGTGTCGAAGAATATTATGGTGACATCGACCGGGTGCTTGACGCTAATCCAACCGTTACCATCGACGACGGGATGGACCTGATCCACCGCCTGCACACCGAACGCCGCGAACTGCTGGACAATATCATCGGCGGTTGTGAGGAGACAACCACCGGTATCCACCGCCTGCGGTCGATGGCAGCAGAAGGAAAACTTGAGTTCCCTGTTCTCGCGGTCAACGATACCCCAATGAAACGCCAGTTCGACAACGTCCACGGCACCGGAGAGAGTGCGCTCTCCTCGGTCATGATCACGACCAACTCCCTCATCGGCGGGAAATGGTTCGTGGTTGCCGGATACGGATACTGCGGACGGGGACTTGCAAAGATGGCGCACGGTCTTGGCGCGAAGGTCATTGTGACAGAGATCGACTCACGCCGGGCGCTTGAGGCACACATGGACGGCTACCATGTCATGACAATGGAACAGGCAGCGGCCGTCGGGGATATTTTTGTAACCACGACCGGCAACACCTCCATCATCACGGAGCGGCACTTTAAGGTCATGAAAGATGGTGCCATTCTCTCCAACGCCGGGCACTTCAATGTGGAGATCGACCTTGAGTGGCTCAACGCCAACAAAGAAGGTTTCGAATTACGCGACAGCATCGAGACGTTTATCATCGGCGGCAAGCGGATCAATGTCCTTGCCGAGGGACGCCTCGTCAATCTCGCAACCACAAAAGGCATGGGCCACCCGATTGAGGTCATGGACCTCTCCTTTGCTCTCCAGGCTCTCTGCTCAGAGTATATCTTAAACGAAGGACCGTCACTGAAGGGTGGTGTCTATGATGTCCCGAACGCCATTGATGTGCAGGTTGCCAACCTCAAGCTCGCATCACTGGGTATTGACATTGATGTACTCACCGATGAACAGGAACACTATATGAACAGCTGGGATATCGGGACGTAAATACCGATTCACAGTATTATTTTCTTGTTAAAAAATAGAAATAATCTCTATCGGCAGTCTGTAACCAGACTCCCGACTATTCTTTTTTGCAGATTTCGTTTCGGGAAGCAAACAGATATTCCTGGGCGTATCCGGCATACAAACCAAAATAACTCCGTGCCCAGTCGCCAATCACATCATACGCTGCCGGAGTCAGTGATTTTCCGGTAGAACAGGTGCCATAGCAGCGCTGCATGATTTCCTTCATCCAGACATCAACAGGAAATGCCTCGTACTTCTCAAACCCAAAGAGCAGCACACAGTCGGCAACTTTTCGACCAACTCCATGAAACTTCAGCAGTTTAGCCCTAGCCTCCCAATAGGGAAGAGCACGGATATCCACGGCCCAGTCGGGATTCTCAGCACAGTAGTTCGCCGCCTGCTGAAGATAGCCAGCCCGATACCCGGTCCGACAGACTCTTATCTCGTCACAGGAACAGGCAGCGAGTTGCTCTGGTGATGGAAACGAAGCGGTGCAAGCGGCGGCATCTTCAGTTTTTATGCTGCCTGCAAGCGCTGCAATATTCTCAACCATCCGGGTAATATTTGGGATCTGAGTATTTTGGGAGCAGAGGAAAGAGACCAGACACTCCCAAGAATCCTGACGCAGAATTCGCAGTCCTGTGTAGTTTAAAATGGCACGGTCGATAATATCGTCAGCGTTGATATTCGCATACATCTCAGGTAGAGAAAAATCAAGCGCAAGATAGTGGCGAAGAAAACGTTCAGTACACCCTTCATACCAGAGCACCGGTCCTTCCTGTCTGAGACGGATAGCCGTTCCTCCTGCCACGCCATACCACCATCCATCCGTCTTCTTCCACCGAAAACACTGCCCGCAGGATAAGGTAGCATCCGCTGAAAAGGGCGTTGCTGCGTCAAGGGTTATGGTCTGCATGTTTCCTGCACCTACGATTGTGTTCGTGTACCATGTAGGAATCTTAGACATAAAATGTCCAGTACACCGGCAATGAGAGGAGTATGCTCCAAAGGGATAATGTCTGCCAGGACAAACCTTACTTTAGCAACCACCGGGCATCCCGATGTTGATTAAGGAGAGAGAACCCTGAATTTCTTGTTTGTCATGGAGAGTATCGCCATCCTCTTCATCATTATGCTGATAGGTTACCTCGCGTACCGGGTAGGTTTTCTGGACCGCAGTAGCACCCATGGTCTCTCCAGCTTTCTCCTGAATGTCTCTCTCCCGGCTCTTATCATCAGTGCCATGCAGATTCCTGTTTCTGATGAACTCATTGGCCAGATCATCACCATCTTCGAAGCCCAGGCAGTCTTCTATGTCATCAGCTTTGCTTTCGCCTTTTGTATCCCGCTACTACTGCCGGGTTCGGTCATCGAGAAAGGGGTGATGCGCTTTCTGCTGGTCTTTTCAAACCTTGGATTCACCGGCATTCCGATAAGTATCGCCTTTTTTGGAGAGGGAGCGGTCTTCTACTCTTCACTGTTTATGATTCCCTTTAATTTCCTGGCTTTCTCGATAGGTATTCTCATGCTGCGTCCGGATCTGGGACATAACATCGACCCGAAGATCTTTCTAAATCCGGGAATTCTGGCGTCAGTCATTGGCCTCCTACTCTTCTTTACCGGCCTTTCCATCCCGTCGCCCTTCATAGATGCCATCGATCTACTGGGTGGGATTACCACCCCACTCTCGATGATCGTGATCGGAGCCGTACTCGCGACCATGCCGGTCACCGAACTCTTTACCGACTGGCGGGTCTATGTCATCTCGTTCTGCCGGTTGCTTCTGATCCCGACAGCTCTCTACCTGTGCCTCTCGCCCTTCATCACCGACCCGCTCTTACTTGCGATTCCGGTGCTTCTGGCCGGGATGCCCTGTGCCACCAGCGTTGTGCTCTTTGCTGAAGAGTATGAGGTTGCGTCCTCCTTTGCCTCTCAGGGCGTTTTCATATCCACCATCTTCAGTATCATCACGATTCCCATCATCGCTTTGCTCTTTTTCTGAAAAGGCATCAGAATCAGGTACCGGCAAGAGCACCCTTCTGCAGTGTATCAACCAACTAAATATTCCGGACAAGGGTGGCGTGTACCTCAATGGCGATGAGGTCACGAATTCCGGACCACGTATTAACGAATTCAGGCAGAAACGTGCTGGATATTCTTTAATTTTTTCCGCCCTTCTTTTCTTTCTCGGATTTTTCCATTCTTTGGCCACCTGGCTGATTCATTACGACAATCTGTACTACTATACAGCACTTAGCAACATGTCAGAAAAAAGAGCGATACCCCCGGGCGGATTCGAACCGCCGTAACCAGCTCCAAAGGCTGGTATGATTGACCGCTACACCACGGGGGTCTGTGCGTGTCAGTATATGTTAGAATTTTTTGCTGATATGCCTTTCCGGCTCAGGTGCTTATATACATAGAATACCTGATAGCTTCAGGCTTCAGAATGACAGAAACGCAGCACCATTTTCCACCAGCAGACAAAAAAGGGGAGAAAAATCTTTCAGATGATTCAACCAGTCCATACTTAGGTCTCGCGGGGTGGCATCCCATGTCTCTTCTTCATCCCAAACCATTTCCAGGGAAAGGGAATGATGGCAAAGAGCACCAGCGAACAGACGAGCGGAATGAACAGTAATGAGAGAGCATACCCTAATGAGGTCGCATCTGCAAGATAGCCAATCAGGGCAACACCCAGACCGCCGACCCCGAGGGCCAGACCCAGCATCAGTGCTGCTGCGGTGCAGACTGTCTTTGGCATCATTTCCTGAGACATCGTCACCGTGACCGAGAAAGTTGACCAGAGCAAAAAACCAAAGCACATCAGTGAAACAAGAAAGAGAAGCCCGTCACTCATCATGACCAGTACAAAGAACGGAATCGACGTGGCAACCCCGAAGAGGGTGTACTCTTTGCGTCCGTACCGATCAGAGAGGGTCCCACCGATGACCTGCCCGACAACACCTGCCATCAACATCCCTGAAAGAATCATACCGGCTTCAATGATTGTGTAGCCCTGCAGCATCATAAACGTAGGGAGAAAGGCAACCATGCCAAAGATAACCCACGCCCGGAGTGCCGCAGCACTGACGAGAAGACCCATCCCAATCTTTATCTTTCGCGGAAGTGGTTCTTTCGCACAGCTTTTTTGGCCATCCCCCATTTCATCCTGCTTCTGAACAGGGAAGACAAACCACAACAGAACCGCCACACAGACAGCCGGTATTGACATTACCATCAAACCGGGAAGACCGAGCACGCCAACACACAGACCGGCAATCAGGCCACCGATTGCAAATCCAAGATTCCCCCCGATAACAAAATATGAGGTCAGCCGCCCGATATTCGGCCCACGGGCAAAACGGTTGGCCATTCCAAAACCAACCGGATGGAAGAAGGCATGGGCCAGACCAGCACACCCTACAAGCGCAAGAACCATCCAGTACTGACTGACAAGACCGGTTGCCGGAATACAGATTCCCGAAATCAGAAGCGTGAGTGAGACCGGCACCACCATCTGTTTGACATCAGACAGATACCCAATGAGTGGCTGACTGAGCGAGGAGACGATGTTAAACATCGAAACCGCAAGACCTGCCATAAAATACGGCCAGCCATACGTCGTAATCAACAGTGGCAACACCATCGGAATCACCGGCGAGTAGAGATCGATAGTAAAGTGTGCCAGCGAGAGAATGCCGATTTTCTTCAGATTGTCTTCCATGATAGTTTCAGATCCGTTCAAAACGTATAATTTCCACCGGGATGTCTACACGTTCCCGGGTATGGTGAGCAAAGGTGTGCGGAATGGTGAAACTGCCTGCATAGGCATCGGTTATCGTTGCCCTCCCCTCCAGAAAAGTTAAAAGAAACTCCCTGCTTCCAGCGTTGAGAATCGCCCAGACCACATCCGCGTGGTTAATAGCAGCTTTCAGAAACGGCCGGTCAGCTCTTCGGTTTCCCTGATGAGCACCAAAAGGAGGATTCATGACCACGGTATCGTATAGGCCAGTGACTCCTTCAGGAACCGTTGCTTCCTCAAAAGATATATGTGTTCTAATACGAAGGCGCTCGGCATTCTCCCGTGCCACGACGAGCGCTTCCGGGTCACTGTCCATCCCGACGACCGAAGCAGCTCCAAGCATCGCTGCCCCGATAGCAAGCATCCCGGTACCGCACCCCAGGTCAAGAACGGATTTTCCTTCAATGTCTCCAAGCTGATACGCTGAAAACAGAAGAGGCGCAGCAATATCAGCCGGTGTCGCATACTGCTCAAGGAAGAGCTTCGGATGCCGGAACCGTTCAACTTTCTGAAGCTGGATAGTCAGGGTTCTGAGTTTTGGTGCCATGTGAAATCAGAGAATCTCGTCAATAGCATAGTCATCCCAGGTCCGTTTCCCACAGACAATCTCAAACTCCTGCGGTGAAAGAACCGGGACCGGGAAGCGCACCTGGTCATCATAGGCAAGACGCGGGCAGGCTGTATTCACATAGGCATCAAAACCAAGATTGAGAAGTGCATCCGGCGTGATCTCCTGCATCGTTATAACAACGGCATTTTCTGAGAGTGCTGCCAGCTCATACGCCAGTTCCTCTCTTTTTTGCCCGGACTTCAGGCTCAGCAGAATCCCGACCGATTCGGCGGCACGGGCCTTTTCAATCTGCACAAACCGTCGGCGGAGCAGGGCATCACCATCAGCAACCTCACAGCGACCGGTGTAGGGATCACAGGCAATAACCCGTGCCCCGGTCGTAAGCGCGACGCCTATCGGATGAAACACCCCGGTGCCAAAGAACAGAATCTCACGGGCACCGGTTTTTCGTGCTGCCTCAAACGAACAGCCAAGAACCTGACCGTGAAGGGGTGTCCGCTCTGAACCATCACAGACAACGGCGTTAATGCCGTTTTCTGCAAGCACTCCCTTCACCTCTTCGAGCAGATGAACATGCTGCACGGTTGTTACAAGACCAACAGTCGTATCCTCAAGGAGGGGCAGGGCATTTTTCACCCCTGCCGGATCAGGACTTGCCGGGGCAAAGTGATAGATAACGCCCGGCGTATCATCGACCGGTGCATGCCCAAAATGCAGCAGCACATCAGCCATCGCCTTCGTTTCCATACAGAGATCACAGGCCCCGTAACAGGGATCACCGCTGATACAGACCGAAAAACCCTCTGCACGAAGCTGTTTTGTCACCCTGAAAAGATGGCGTTTCAGACCTTCCGGTGCCTGAAGGGCAACTGTTTGTGCCCCTGTTTCGTGCAGGGCACAGATCTCCTCAGAGGAGAGTGTCAAGTACGGTAACGCCGGACTCATCAACCTCAATCTCGATTAAATATTTGTATTCCCGGCCAATATCGACTTCACCGCGTTTGATAACGACCAGCACGTCAAGAACCTCAGCACCACAGAGAGCACAGCCCTTTAAGACTGCCTTCATCGTTCCGCCGGTTGAGAGCACATCATCAATAACAAGAACCTTGTCCCCGGGATTGACATTGTTCATATACAGTTCGCCTTTCGAGTAGCCTGTCGTCTGATGAAGGGCACACTCACCGGGAAGCTCATAGGGACGTTTGCGGACGATGGTCAGGGGAATGTCGGTCGCCAGAGAGAGGGCGACACCAATGTGGATACCCATCGCTTCAGTAACAACGATCTTATCCACACCATCAAAGTTCAGTGTCCGGATCATCATCGCCGCAACCTCACGCAGAAGAGCGGGTTCAACAAGCGGGACGCCGTCACTTATCGGATGGATGAAATAATTATACTCGCCGCGTTTGACGATAGGGCAGGTTTTAAAGGATTCTTCAAGTTTATTAAACATGTGCCTGCACCTCCAGTGCAGCGATAAAGGCATCAAGGACAGGGCGGGTGACATGGGGCATGCAGACGATACGCATATGCCCATTGCGAGTTGTGGAGACAACCCATCCTTCCGGGCGAAGCGGGCAGTCAAAAGCGGCGACATTGACATCCGGGGTAACAATAACCGGAAAACCAAGGGATGCCATCTTTTCAATCAGATAATGAGTATTATCCATGCAGGTCGTTACTATCGATCTCATCCCGTCAGTACCAAGATGTTCCAGCACGGCGGCGGCAGCAACCACGGCGGCGCCTGAACGAGTCCCCGCAAGGGTGTATTCCCGTTTCACGGTGAGATATGGAGTGTCCACGCCCAGATGTCGAAAATCATCAGCGTCCCGGAGCAGGAAACACCCACAGGGAATCGTGGACATGCCCATTTTATGGGGATCGATGGATATGCTATCAACGCCGGGAAGCAAAAAGTCAAAGGCAGGTGGATGGGGAAGGAAGGGGAGCACTAAACCACCAAATGCTGCATCAACATGGAGAAATAGATCCCGATCGCCTGCAATATCTGAGAGATGAGCAATCGGATCGACAGTGCCGTACTCAGTTGAACCGGCAACCCCGACTAGCGCAATCGTATTCTTATCTATCTGATCTTCTACCAGATCAGGGTTCATGCAGCAACTCTCATCAGAGGGAACCGTGCGCATCTCAAGTGAGAGAATCCTGCACGCCTTCTCAAAGGAAAAATGAGCTGAAGCAGGGACGACAATATTTGGACACTTCAGCTTTTTTCGCTCCCTTGCAACCCGCATTGCCTGTAGATTTGATTCCGTCCCACCTGAAGTTCCGTATCCTTCGGCGCTTGGCCCGTGCATCAGACCGGCAAGGCGCTGTACCAACAGGGTTTCAAGTTCATAGGAGCCCCTGAAAAGACCGGGGTCTCCCAGATTTGATTCCAGAAACATCATGTGCGCCTTTACTGCCACCGGATGAGGCATCGTGCACATGGAGCTTAAAACCTGATGGTATCCCAGATCCCTGTTTTTTGCAGAAGAGAGGAGGTGGTCGGTTTCCTCCAGTGTAAGACCCGACGTTCTCATCTACTTTCTCGCCGATTCCAAAATGATCCGCTGCTCAGTCCGGGCAGCAGTCTCACGGATGACTTTAATGGCATCGATATTTGCAGAAACCGAGGAGATCCCATGGTTGATGAGCCACTCGACCATCTTTGGGTCTGAACCAGCCTGACCACAGATCGAGCACTCGACTCCTGCTGCCCGACACTTCTGAATGGCGAAGTCAATGAGCCAGAGCACCGCAGGGTGTTCGGGTTCGTACATCTCAGCGACATTCTGGTTGTTACGGTCAACGGCCAGCGTGTACTGGACGAGATCATTGGTCCCGAATGAGGCAAAGTTGATACCTGCCGCGATGAACTCATCAACCATGAGCACACTGGACGGAATCTCAAGCATTACACCAAGAGTTCTGTTCTCCACATCAACGCCGTGCTCTGCAAGCATCGCTTTGGCAGCGATAAACTCACGGGGGTGAGATACCAGCGGGAACATCAGGCCCATGTTGTCATAGCCCTCGTCCCATAGACGTTTGAAGGTCTCAATCTGCATGCCAAACTGCTCTTTGTCCTCGAGATCCCGGCGGATACCACGCCATCCCATCATCGGGTTGTGCTCTTCAGGCTCGTCCTCGCCACCAGGCATATTGCGGAACTCATCGGTCGGTGCGTCAAGTGTCCGGACCCAGACCGGCTTTCCGGAGAATTCATCCAGAATAGCCTTGATGCCGGTGTAGAGTTCATTAATGAACTCCTCTTCACGGTTGTTACGGATAAACCAGCCGGGCACCTTGCCAAGACCAAGAATCAGGTGTTCAATTCTAAGAAGACCAACACCATCTGCTCCGGTTGCAGCTGCACGCTTTGCTGCTTCCGCAAGAGATACGTTGACTTTGATGCTTGTTGCGGTGATCAGCGGGGCCGCAGCAACCGAGACCGCTGCAGACTGCTCATCTGCCGGGGTATTGACAGCACCATCAAAAACAAGACCTTTCTCTCCGTCAACCGTCACAATCTGACCATTTTTAAGATCCCGTGTTGCGGTTTTGCTTCCGACGACTGCCGGTGTACCAAGTTCACGCGAGACAATCGCGGCGTGGCAGGTCATACCTCCCTCGTCAGTAATAATGGCCGCTGCCTTGCGCATGGCAGGAACCATATCGGGGTTCGTCATCTTGGCAACGAGAATGTCGCCCTCTTTGACCTTGCCAGTCTCTTTGGCATTGTTTAAGATGACAACTTTTCCACTCGCAATACCCGGCGATGCACCCTGTCCTTCAAGAAGGATTGTCGCTTTCTCATCCATAGAGCTCTGTCTCATTATTCCGGTGTTTTTTATTGTCGTTATCGGGCGTGACTGGAGAATATAGATAATGTCCCCGACAATGCCCCACTCAATATCCTGAGGGCCTTCATAATGCGTTTCTGAAATTAACGCAAATTTTGCAAGTTTCTCTATTTCTTTTTTAGAGAGAACCGCGATGTCCTGACGGTCTTTTGGCACCTCAAGCTCGATAGTGCCATGGTCCCCGTCCGGAAGAATTTCAATTTTCTTGTTGGCGATGAAAGTATCAACAACACGGCCACTTTTCTGGTCGAATACATAATTGTCAGGAGAAACAGTGCCTGAGACAACCGCCTCACCAAGACCCCAAGAAGCTTCGATGATCGTTGTTGATTCTCCGGTTACCGGATGAGATGAGAACATCACACCGGCCTTCTCTGAATAGACCAGTTGCTGAATGACAACCGCGATATCCACACTCCGGTCATCAAAACCCTGTTTGGCGCGGTAATAGATAGCACGGGCACCATACAGGGACGCCCAGCATTTCTGCACCGCATCAAGAAGAGCAACCTCTCCTTTGATGTTGAGGAAGGTATCCTGCTGGCCTGCAAAGCTTGCATCAGGAAGATCTTCGGCCGTCGCACTGGAACGAACCGCAACCACCACATCATCACCCATCTTGTGATATGATGAAAAGACCGCGTCTCTGATAGAGTCCAGCATCGGGGCGTCCATAACCATCTTTTTTGCCCTTTCGGCTACGAGGTCAAGCTCCTCTCCATCTTCTACATCGACATCCCGAAGACCTGCAAAGAGCTCATCCTCAATGCCGGTTTCAACCAGAAACTTCCGGAATGCCTGAGCAGTAACCACAAAGGCATCAGGGACCGGAAGGCCAATGGAAGTCATCTCTCCAAGAGACGCACCTTTTCCACCAACGGAAGGAATATCGTCTTTTTTTATCTCTGCTAACCACAGAATATCAGGCACGTTTTTCATCCACTTCCACCTTTTTTTCGAGTCTGATTAATTGTTCTAATTAATACCTAATATGCTTGCTTGATAGGGCTCGAAAAGACCGGGTTTTCAGGGGGCAAACCCTCAAGTTTCAGGGTGACCATTCTATATGGGGATTTTTACGTGAATTATAAAGTTCTGGTTAGTGATTCACTCGCAGAGGAAGGCGTTGCACTGTTACAGGATTTCTGTGCAGTCGATGTTAAAACCGGCCTATCAGAGGATGAACTGATTGCTATTATCGGTGAATATGACGGACTTCTCGTCAGAAGCGGAACTCAGGTAACTGCTAAGGTCATCGCTGCTGCAGATAAACTCAGATATATCGGCAGGGCAGGTGCCGGAGTTGATAATATCGACCTTGACGCCGCAACTAAGCGAGGCATCATTGTCGCAAACGCACCATCAGGCAACACGCTTGCCGCCTGCGAGCACACACTTTCGATGATGTGTTCCATGGTGCGCAATATTCCACAGGCAAACGCGTCGGTCAAGCGCGGAGAATGGAAAC
>Ga0222702_1000384_pt1 | contig 12473 bp, 10 predicted proteins | sample AntAcemetage1504_FD_181152 | JGI IMG/M metagenome (GOLD analysis project Ga0222702, IMG submission 181152) | Saline water microbial communities from Ace Lake, Antarctica - #1504 | ecosystem: Environmental > Aquatic > Non-marine Saline and Alkaline > Saline | place: Antarctica: Ace Lake...
TTTTAACAAAAAAATTATTAAAAATGTATTGGACATTAGAAATGGCATCAAAGTTAGAAGATGCTCCTTGGCCTGCAACAAAGGATGAATTAATTGATTATAGTATCAGGTCTTGCCTGCCTTCTGTAATTATAGAAAATCTGAGAGAAATTGAGGATGAAGGTGAATCTTATGAAAGTATGAAAGATATATGGCCTGACTATCCAACAAAAGATGATTTCTTCTTTAATGAAGATGAATATTAATTTTTACTATAATTGTAGAGGTATAATATAATCTGATTATTTTTTTAATTAGTATCCGACTAAAAATAAAATCAGAACTCATAATAGTAGATTTTTCTCCGTTTTTGGCGGTTGGGAATGACAGTGTTATATAGAGTTCCGAGTGATAGCGAGGAATCTCATAATATTTAGAAACGATTTTACCTAAATTTTTAAATTTAGTCGGACAATAGTGATTTTTTTTAATTTTATTCTAATTATCTGATTATTTCAGAGCATGAAAATTGTATCCTTTTATGTTATTCTGTGTAGAATATAAATCAATTGTTTTTTATTTATAAAATGAGCCAGTATTATTTCCTGTTGCATAAATAGCTATCCATACTATTTTATTTTAGAAACTAATCAAAAATTATCATAAAATATTATATACATTATTTTTTTTTAATGTATTTTTGTGCTGTTAAGCTATCTTAACATTTTGTCTTTTTTAGTGAGCGCTTCACAGACCTTAAGGCAAAAAATAATAAGTATAATAATACCAACAAATAATTATTTATCATGCTCAAACTTTTAAGAAAATTTTTAGGGACAAAAGCGGAACGGGATTTTAGAGAACTTAATCCCATACTAAAAGAAATTAATAACTCTTATGAAACTATATCCCAACTTACTAATGATCAACTCAGAGCTAAAACAATTGAATTTAAAAATAATATTGCTTCTCATGTTTCAAAACAAGAAACTCAAATAAAAGAACTAAAAGAAAAAATTGAACCTAACTCTGAAATTGAAATCAGTATTGAAGAAAAAGAAAAAATCTATAAAAAAATAGATGAACTTGAAAAAATAATCATAGAAAAAAATGAAGAGACCCTTAACGAAATTCTTCCTGAAGCTTTTAATGTTGTAAAAGAAACAGCAAAACGATTTAAAGAAAACAAAATTATTGAAGTTACTGCCACACAAATGGACCGTAACCTTGCAGCAAAATATTCCAATGTTGAAATATCCGAAGACAAAGCATCTTATCACAATAGCTGGATAGCAGGAGGAAATACTATAACATGGGATATGATTCATTATGATGTTCAACTTATTGGCGGAGTTGTTCTTCATCAAGGTAAAATTGCTGAGATGGCAACAGGAGAAGGAAAGACATTGGTTGCTACTCTCCCTATATATCTTAATGCCCTTACAGGTAAAGGCGTGCATATTGTTACTGTTAATGACTACCTTGCAAAACGTGACTCTGAATGGATGGGCGTCTTACTCCAGTTCCTTGGACTCACTATTGACTGTATAGATAGACACGAACCAAATTCCGAAGAAAGAAGAAAATCTTATCTTGCTGATGTTACTTATGGCACTAACAATGAGTTTGGTTTCGACTATTTGCGGGATAATATGGCACGAAACCCCGAGGAATTAGTCCAACGCAAACTTAACTATGCTATTGTTGATGAAGTTGACTCTGTGCTTATTGACGACGCACGTACTCCTCTAATAATCTCCGGACCAACTCCAAAAGGAGAAAAACACGAATTTGATGAATTTAAACCTATAGTAGAAAAAATATATAATGCTCAAAAAAGATTTTTTACTTCCATACTCTCAGAATCAAAAAGATTAATAAAAGATGGGACAAACGAAAAAGATGTTGAAAAAGGGAAAATATTACTCCTGAGATCTTTTCATGGATTACCAAAAAATAAAGCATTAATTAAATTTCTGAGCGAACCGGGAATAAAAGCACAAATGCTAAAAACAGAAGCATTCTATATGGCAGAACAAAATAAAAATATGCACATTATAGATGATGAACTGTTTTTTGTTATTGATGAAAAAGATAATAGTATAGAACTAACTGATAAAGGTTACGACTTTATTTCTTCTTTCTCTAACGAACCTGATTTCTTTATCTTACCTAATATTGGAGAAGAAATTGCAGAATTGGAAAATTCAAACTTGCCAGCTAAAGAAAAAATAGAAAAGAAAAATAAACTCTTACAGAATTATTCTATAAAATCTGAAAGAGTTCATACTGTCAATCAACTGCTGAAAGCTTATACGCTTTTTAATAAAGATGATGAATATATCATTATTGATAATAAAATTAAACTTGTTGATGAACAAACAGGACGTGTAATGGAAGGAAGAAGATATTCCGATGGACTTCATCAAGCTATTGAAGCAAAAGAAAATGTTAAAGTAGAAGCATCTACACAGACATATGCAACTGTAACATTACAAAATTACTTCAGAATGTATAATAAATTAGCAGGAATGACAGGAACAGCAGAGACAGAAGCAGGAGAACTCTGGGATATCTATAAATTAGATGTTATTGTTATTCCTTCTAATGAACCTATTATAAGAAGTGATAGAGAAGATTTGGTATATAAGACAAAAAGAGAAAAATATAACGCTGTTATAGAAGAAATTGTGAACCTTGTAAACAATAATCGTCCTGTATTAGTTGGGACAACTTCTGTTGAAATATCAGAACTGTTAAGCAAGATGCTTAATTTAAGAAGACTTAAACATAATGTTCTTAATGCAAAGTTGCATCAAAGAGAAGCAATTATTATTGCAGAAGCAGGAATGCCTAAGACCGTTACAATAGCAACTAATATGGCTGGTAGAGGAACAGATATAAAACTTGGACAAGGTGTGCCTGAGGCAGGTGGACTTGCTATAGTAGGCACTGAACGACATGAATCACGTCGGGTGGACAGACAGCTAAGAGGACGTTCCGGACGACAAGGAGACGCAGGAACTTCACAGTTTTTTGTTAGTATGGAAGATAATCTGATGCGACTATTCGGCTCTGACAGAATAGCTAAAATGATGGACCGTCTTGGACTAAAAGAAGGAGAAGTTATACAGCATTCTATGATTACAAAATCTATTGAACGGGCACAAAAAAAAGTAGAAGAAAATAACTTCGGTATTCGTAAACGATTACTTGAATATGATGATGTTATGAACTCTCAAAGAGAAGTAATATATAAAAGAAGACGACATGCTCTGTATGGAGACCATTTATCTGTTGATATTGCAAATACTATGTATGACGTCTGCGACCAAACAGTTATTGAATATCAGGAAACAAGAGATTTTGACGGATTCAAATTAGAACTGATGAGTACTTTTGGTATTGACTCTCCTTTTTCTGATAAAGAATTCTTGTCATTTAATCCGGACAAAATGACAGAAACTCTTTATGATATTGTTTATAAATCTTATAAACAAAAATCAAAAATTATATCAGAACAAGCATATCCTATTATAGAAGATGTATATGAAAACAGTAATATACGATACGAAAATATTGCTATCCCAATTACTGATGGAGTTAAAACTCTGCAAGTATTGACAAACCTTAAGCAAGCTTACAAAACAAAAGGTAGAGAAGTAATGACCGCCATTGAAAAAGGTATTACACTTTCAATTATTGACAATTTATGGAAAGAGAATCTTCGTGAAATGGATGATTTAAAACAATCTGTCCAAAATGCTACTTATGAACAAAAAGACCCGCTATTAATATATAAATTTGAGTCCTTTGAATTATTTGCCAAAATGCTTAAAGAAATAAACAAGGAAATCACTTCGTTTATTGTAAAAGGAAATCTCCCTCTCCGTTCTGCCGAAGATGTTAAAGAAGCCAAAAAACCGGAAAAAATAGATATGGACAAACTGGAAACAAGAAGGTCTGAATTAGGTTCTATAAAAGATACAAGAGAACAACGAAAAATACAACCTGTTCATGTTGAAAAAAAAGTAGGACGCAATGACCCTTGCCCTTGTGGAAGCGGAAAAAAATATAAAGATTGTCACGGGAAATATCTCTGATACAAACCAAGACAGATGTTTCACAAATCCTAAATCATAAAACAAATAAAACTGAAATAAAAATGACAAGACAACAAAGCAATAAATTACGAATCTTGAGTTTTGAACTTTGAACTAAAAAAAGCAATCTGATTTTTAATGATATATATATTAAAAACAAAAAGTATAAACAAAACAGATGATTCTGTTCAAATAAGAGATGTCAATTTTACATTAATTGAATATTTTAACTTTAAAAATATTGACAAAGCTTTGGCTAACTGTAATTTGTCGGATAAAAAAGAAATTATTACCAAAGCAATTAAAACTTTGAAATATGGAAAGATTGAGAAATTAGAAATATAAAGCTGAACAACGTCACCCTGAACTTGTTTAAGGGTTGTTTCAGTAATTTGTGCTGAACTTGTTTCAGTATGATTTTTTAGAGTGTATTCAAAAATTAATATAAAAACAGTATTACATATAACAAACAAATAAGGAAAATAAATAAAATTTTACACAAGGGGAAATACAAATATTAAAAAATTATTAACAAAATAAATCTTATTTTTGTATTTTATTAATATTTTATAAACAAAAGATGGCTTTAGATACAATAATTGAGTTAAATAAAGTATCAGTATATCAAAAAAATATTTTGATTTTATCTGATGTTTCATTTGAGATAGAAAAAGGAGAATTTGTATATCTTATTGGCATGACAGGTAGTGGTAAAACAAGTTTACTTAAAGTTCTTTATGCAGACCTGCCTCTTATTGATGGCAATGCAAAAGTAACCGGCTTTGATTTAAAAAGTATTAAAAATAAAAAAATTCCTTATTTAAGAAGAAAATTAGGGATAATATTTCAGGATTTTCAGTTACTTATTGACAGAAGTGTTAATGAGAACCTTTTGTTTGCTATGAAAGCTACAGGATGGAAAGATAGACAAGAGATGCAGGAACGATTACAGGATGTGCTTGAAAAAGTCGGACTTGGAACAAAAGGATTTAAAATGCCACATCAGTTGTCAGGAGGTGAGCAACAACGTGTTGGTATTGCAAGAGCTTTAATTAACGACCCTGACATTATTTTGGCTGATGAACCTACAGGAAATATAGACCCTGACACATCAGAAGGAATAATAAATTTATTATCAAAGATAAGTAAAAACGGGAAAGCTGTATTAATGGCAACTCACGATTATTCTTTATTCAAAAAATTTCCTTCAAGAACTTTGAAATGTGAAAAAGGTAAAGTTGTTAAATTTTAAAATATCCTCTCAAAAAAATGACTGTAACTTAATACCGGTTTGCTGGCAGATGGTTGCCAGAGAATATGGACTAGTGTAATTATTTGCAAAAAAATATACTAATTTCAGAATAACTGACCTCTAGGGATTTCAATTTAATACTAATTTATAGTGTAAAAAAATAAAACTGCGAATTAATTATTGCCACAGATTCACAGATTATAATTGAATATTTTATTTACCAATCTGTGAATCTGTGGCAATTTATTATTTAAAACACAAAATTAAGTGGTATTTTTTTTTATGATAATTAACATTATGGTAACAGGAAAATATTTTCATATAACACGTGTAATGATTTTATATTAAATGATATACGATATTTTTCTTTAATTTTTTAGTGATACAATTATAAAAATTAGGTATCATTTTCAAATCCTCAAAAAAATTTAATGAGTTTCCACAATATCCTGTATATATATGTTTTATATTAAATTATGGTCATTGAGGTCAGTTCTTCTGAATTTTGGTCTGTAAATGTAAAATAACTTATTAATTAATACACCGAAAACCAGCGACAAGAAACAAGTAACCAGTTTTAAGCAAACAGCATCTTTATAAGTTTTTCAATATTATAATTATTAGAAAAAATACCATTTAACAATACTTTTTCTCTCATTATTTTACTTTGTTTATCAAAAGGAACAGTAAAGAGATTTTTTACTTCTTCTTTCATTGCTTTTGAAGAATCTTTAATAACGCATAAATTTTCCAGTCCCGTATTTTTTACCATATGAGAGTTTACAATACAATGCCTGCCACTATATAAAGCACATAACAATTTTATCTTAATACCGGTAGTTTGAAAAGTTGGTAAGATATTTATTTGTGCGTTTCTTATAAGTTCATATATCTTTTTAGTACTTATATTTTTTCTTAATTCAATATGTTTAAATTTTTTTACTTCTTGTTCTAATTCCTTAGATGGCTTATCTCCTGCAATTATTAAAGGTATATCTATGTCATTAAAGATTTTATTTACTAAAAACAGAGCATCTTTATTATTTTCTCCAACAGATAAACTCCCATGATACAGAGCATAGTTACCTATTCCTTCTTTGATATTAACTCTTTCATTGGCATGAAATGCTGATATGGTTACAACATGTTTAAATTTTTTTTCAAAATAAAGCTTATCACTTTTTGAAATCACAGCTATTGCATCAGCATAATTAAAAACTTTTTCATATCGTTTAAGCTTGGTGGCTTCATTAAAAAAATAATATTTTTTAAAAATATTATTTTCAACTTTTGCAAGATTTTGATAATAGTCATATTCTATATTATGTGTTCTTACAATTTTTTTCCTTTTATAAAGTCGTTTATCATCAAGATAATAACAAGTATGAAGACCTTCAAACAGAATAGGATAATCATTTTTTAATAAATTGACTATTAACTCTTCAGATGCTCGTGAAGCAACAATATATGGCTTATGTTTAAATAGATTAGCTTTTGAAATATGTCTTTTATAATAATTTACTGTCTCACATATATCATTAAGTTTATTAGAATGCTTTCTGTCATATTCAAAACAATGAAGATGAACTTTTATACCTGCTCTTTTAAACGATTTAAGCTTATAATATACGTCAATAGCACCACCATAATTAGCTGGAACTGGTATATCAAACGATATGACATTTATATGATTACAAGTATTTTTTATATACATTTATAAGTTGCTTTTTTTCTTTTTCCCAGCATAATTCATTAGCTGCAATTTCTAAATTTTCTTTTAAAATTTGTTTTTTATTTTTTCTTAACATCAAATTTATTTTATCTGCAATATGCTCAGGGCTATGATTATCAATTGTATCACCAATATTATATAATTCAATAATTTTTTTTATCTCAATCAAAGGAGAAGCCAAAACAGGAACGCCTGCCTGTATATAATCAAAAAGTTTATTAGGTAAACTAAACTTATAATTTATATTTGTATCCTTATCTAACGTAAGTCCTAAATCAGCAATAGCAGTATATTGAAATAATTTATCAAATGGCAGTTTGGGAATAAATTTAACCTTATTAGAAATATTTAATTTTATAATATTTTCTTTTAAAATACCAATGACATCACCACTGCCAATGATTAATAAAATGGCATCTTTAACATATTGCATTGCTTCAACAGCCTCTTCTGCCCCACGGTCAATATTAATACCAGAGCCCTGAAGCAATATAATTTTTTTGTCATAAGAAAGCCCTAATTCTTCTTTTGTCTTCTCTGTTACTAACTCTCTTTTTATAGGAATATTTCGTACAACTTTAACATCAATATTATATTCTTTTTTATATAAATCAGCAATTGACTCATTAACAGTAAAAACATCTTTTAATTTAGGAAATATATAACTTTCTATTGTCTTCCATATTTTTTTAACAAATTTTTTGTTTGATAATTCCGGCACACCCGTAAAATATTCGTGACTATCATATACTATTGGAATATTTTTAAGTTTATGTATAATATAATTTGGAAGCAATGTATCTAAATCGTTTGAAACCAACAAATTTTCTTTTTTAAATAACAAAAAAAAGAATAAACGAATGTTATATTCAGCATAAAAACAAGGTCCTTTTTCAAAAAATAACCAAAAACGCTTTGTCTTATATCTTCTTTTTTTTAAAGACAAACTGTTTTTTAACCTGCGTCCTGTAAGAATAACTTCAAAACCTAAGTCAGACAAAGTATTAGCTGCTCTGTCAACTCTTTGGTCTGTTATTAAATCATTTGTTACAGAAATAATTGCTTTTTTCAAAAGAGGAAAATCAAATTATTTTTTAAAAATATGCAAATTTAAATTTTTTTATTAATTTTTTTTATTAATTTTATCATAAAATTGTAATTTTGCCGTTTCTAATTTTTTGTAAAGTAATATTTCGTAATTTTGTAGTAATTACACTTTGTCTTATAAACAATATATTGCTTTTATAAAAAATAATTAACAAATATAAACATTATGGAAATAAAAGAAAATTATTCATTAAAAGATTTAAATACTTTTGGTGTTGATGTCAAAGCAAGATATTTTGTTGAAGTATCTTCAGATCAAGAAATAAAAAGTTTTTTATCTGAATACAAATCAAAACTAAAAGATAAACCAATATTAATTTTAAGTGGAGGAAGCAATATTCTATTTACAAAAGATTATAATGGTATTGTTCTAAAAGTAAACACAAAGGGAATAGAAATAATAAAAGAAAACAAAAAATATGTTTATGTAAAAGCAAAAGCAGGAGAAGTATGGGATGACCTTGTAAAATATTGTATTGACAATAATTTTGGTGGCATTGAAAATTTGACATTTATTCCAGGTAGGGTAGGAGCTGCTCCTGTTCAAAATATAGGAGCCTACGGAGTGAAGATAAAAGATGTATTTTATAAATTAAATACTATAAACATTAAAACAAGAAAAGAAAAAAGATTCTTAAAAAAAGATTGTGATTTTGGATATAGAAGAAGTGCTTTTACAGCTAAGTCAAAAAATCAATATATTATACTCTCTGTTACTCTGAAACTTCATAAAAATTCCCAATTTAATATTCAATATGATGATATAGAAAAAGAATTAAATAAGATAGGGATTCAACAATTAGATATAAAAGTTATAAGTGAAGCCGTTTGCAAGGTGAGAACAGCTAAATTGCCAGACCCTGATCAAATAGGAAATGCAGGGAGTTTTTTCAAAAACCCTCTTGTGTCTTTAAGCGAATATAAAAAATTATCTGATGCTTATCCTTCATTAAAAGCTTTTCAATTATCACCTGAAAAATATAAATTGTATGCAGGATGGCTTATTGAACATTGTGGATGGAAAGACAAACGAATAGGTAATGCAGGTGTTTATAGAAATAATGCTCTCATACTTGTTAATTATGGAGGAGCAAAAGGGTCTGACATTCTTGAATTATCTAAACAAATTCAAAAATCTGTATTTGATAAATTTGAAGTTAAATTAGAACCGGAAGTTAATATTGTATGATATCATCAATTACGAATTACGAATTACGAATTATCAATTACGAATTACGAATTATGAATTATCAATTACGAATTACGAATTATGAATTATCAATTACGAATTACGAATTATGAATTATCAATTACGAATTATGAATTATCAATTACGAATTACGAATTATGAATTATCAATTACGAATTACGAATTACGAATTATGAATTATCAATTACGAATTACGAATTATCAATTACGAATCAACAATCAACAATCAACAATCAACAATCAACAATCAACAATCAACAATCATCAATCATCAATCATCAATCATCAATCATCAATCATCAATCATCAATTAACAATTAACAATTATCAATCAACAATCAACAATCAACAATCAACAATCAATAATCATCAATCATCAATTAAAATGCATCTATCCTAAAAACAAGTGAATAATCACTTTTCAAAATATAAAAAAAATCTTCAGTATTATAAATTTTGTTCCTATGGATTTTTAAAAAATTTAAGATTTTTTGAACCTTTTTTAATACTCTTCTTTCTTGAAAAAAATCTTACATTCTTTCAAATAGGTATTTTATATACTATAAGAGAAATTTCTATAAATATCCTTGAGATACCAACAGGAATGATAGCAGATTCTATTGGCAGACGAAGGACAATGGTCTTTTCTTTTGTTTTTTATATCATTTCTTTTACAATATTTTATTTTTCAGCAAGATATATGTTATTTATCACTGGTATTTTGTTTTTTTCTTTTGGCGAAGCATTTAGAACAGGCACTCATAAAGCAATGATTTTTGAATATCTGAAAATTAAAGGATGGGAAAATCAAAAAATACATTATTATGGACATACAAGAGCTTGTTCCCAAATGGGCTCTGCAATATCTGTTCTTTTAGCAGCAGCAATTGTATTTTATAAAGATGATTATAAATTTATATTCCTCTATTCTGTAATACCTTATGTGCTGGATTTGATCCTTATGATTACTTACCCAAAAGAATTAGATGGGAATGTAATTAAACTAAACAAAAAAATGATAAAACAAAATTTTAAAAAGGTCTTTAAAGAGTTTGTTTATTCATTTAAAAATATATATCTTTTAAGAGCAATAACAAATTTATCATTACACAGTGGCTTTTTTAAAGCTGTTAAAGATTATCTGCAACCAATTTTAAAGACATTTGCCATTAGTTTGCCGATTTTTTTATTTCTTGAAAACAAACAAAGGTCAGCTGTTGTAATAGGCGCTATTTATTTTATAATATATATGCTTACTTCTTTTGCATCAAGAAAATCAGGATATATAGCAGATAAATTTAAAAATTTATATATTCCTCTTAACATAACAATAATATGTGGACTTTTAATGGGTTTGTTGAGCGGTATATTTTTTAATCTTAATATTTTAATATTGTCTGTTATATTTTATATAGGTATTTATCTTACAGAAAATTTGAGAAAACCAATAGGAATATCTTATGTTGCAGATATGTTAAACAAAGACATTCTTGCCACAGCACTTTCTGCCGAATCACAGGCAAAGACACTGTTTGCTGCAATAATAGCACCTTTAATAGGCTTGCTTGCCGATAAATATGGTATAGGAAATGCTCTTATGATTATATCTTCTATATTAATTATGTTCTTTCCTTTATATTTTGTTAAAAAAAATAAAAAACATAAACAACCGTTATTAATTAAGAAACAAACATTTATTAATTGAAATTATATACAAAAATAGTATGTTTAGTATTTGTTGTATTTTTTTTTAATGCAACACTTTCTTCCTATGCTCAAAAAATGAAGAATCCTGAAAATCTGCCTAGATATGACCATGCAAAGTATCATTTTGGATTTACACTGGGTATCAATAGTATGGACTTTGCTATTCGTCCTGTTGAAAATTATAATCTGCTGGATTCTTTATGCATTATTGAATCTAAACCTGAAAAAGGATTTGATATAGGAATAGTATCTAATCTGAGATTAACAGAATATTTTGATTTGCGTTTTATACCTTCTCTTTCTTTTGGAGATAGAAATTTGACATACAAAATAATTGAATCTGACAGTATTACAATTATTAAAAATAAAAAAGTTGAATCTACTTATATCGAATTCCCTTTTTATATAAAATACAAATCAGCACGATTTTTTACAGATGTAAGAGCTTATGTATTGGCAGGAGCTAAATATAATATAGACCTTGCATCACAATCACACAAAAAAGAAGAAACTAATGAAATAATGATAAAACTGATACGATATGATATATTATATCAGATAGGCGTAGGATTTGACTTTTATCTTCATTATTTTAAATTCTCTGTTGAACTGAAAATGGCATACGGAACAAAAAATATATTGGAATATGAAAATAATATATATACAAATGGTATAGACAGATTAAACTCTAAAATATTTTATATATCATTTAATTTTGAATAAATTATCATAAAATATTGATAACCTTGATTATTTATTTTATAACTGGTTGTATGATAAGCAGTTATGTAATCAAAATATATTTTATTATTACGTAAACAGATTTTTATTTTAATATCATTAGTGTCCGACTAAAAATAGAATTAGAACTTATAATAGTAGATTCCTCTCCGCGTAAGGCGGATCGGAATGACAACTTCGTTATTTGGGAAGGTGAGGGTAAGGACGCGTTTTACGCGTCCTTACCCTTACCCTGAACTCTAAATAGTACTGTCATTCCGAGTGATAGCGAGGAATCTCATAATATTTAGAAACGATTTTACCTAAATTTTTAAATTTAGTCGGACACTAGTGTTTTAATATATTTTTATCTTTGCTTTTTAATTTCTATTTTATATTAATTATGTGTATTAAATAAAAAAAACAATTCTGACTTGTCAGATTAAAAACATAAAATTATGAGAAAAAATATTGTAGCAGGCAACTGGAAGATGAATAAGACCTTTTCTGAAGGTTCTGAACTCATCAAAGAAATAACAAACCTGCTTAATAACAATGATAAAATAAAATCAAGAGAGCAATTGCACATAATAATTGCACCGCCTTTTATTTTATTACAAAAAAGTGCTGAATTAGTAAAAGACAACAAGCAAATATCTGTTG
>Ga0222702_1000389_pt1 | contig 12409 bp, 5 predicted proteins | sample AntAcemetage1504_FD_181152 | JGI IMG/M metagenome (GOLD analysis project Ga0222702, IMG submission 181152) | Saline water microbial communities from Ace Lake, Antarctica - #1504 | ecosystem: Environmental > Aquatic > Non-marine Saline and Alkaline > Saline | place: Antarctica: Ace Lake...
TAGCTCTGGGTGTGATGGAAGATTTTTCATTCCAGTCGAAGCGTATCGTTTTAAACAGGGGGGATGCCATATTTATCTATTCCGATGGTGTTACCGAGGCCATGAACAGCAGGCATGAACTCTTTTCTGAAGCGAGGCTGGAGGGTGTACTGAAAAAACTCAAGGGTCTCCCGGTAGGTGATATTCTGGCTGGAGTCACGGAAAAAATCCGTGAATTCGCGCAGGATGAACCTCAGGCGGATGACATTACCATGATGATTATCCAATATAACGGGAGCGATGGCGTTTCCATTGTTGTCGATGGGGCTCAAACTTGATGAACTTGTAAAAAGTAAGATTTGTTCGCTCTGTGAGCAGTTTTTGAAATAGTGGAAGTTACTTTTTGTCTTTCTTGAAGAGCCCCTTGATCGTATCTTCGCTGAACTTGAAGCGGAGTTTCACGTAGGGGCCCTTTCCCTGATAGTCTTCGCCGATGAGGTCTGCATCGAAATCGTCGAAGGAATAGCCCAGGGACACCCATAGATTCTTGACCACACGGTAGCCAACCTCCAGATTACCTCCCTGAAGAGTACTTTTTAATTTGTGACTTGTGAGAATCCGGTACTCGGCCCCAAGATCGATACGATCGGTGAGGTCATAGAGGAACCGTGCCGATATGAGGTCCGTATAGGATGAGTATTCGTCGTCTTTCGAAAGCTTTCCTGCATACTTGCCGAACAGTTGCAAACGGCTGCTTACCTGATAGACACCCTCGGTGGAGAGGATCATCGCTGTGGTCTTATAGTCCGGATCAATAGTGCCGTCGTCGTCGACCTTGTATTCCATTTTCGCAAGCCCGTTAAAACGATCGTCACAGAGGGGACGCCAGGCAAGACCGACCATGGTGCGAGAGGTGGTATGTGTGCCCATAATGCCGCTGTTTTCATAAAAATAGCGTTCCTTGGCCAAGAGCGAATAGGCAGGATTGAGCTTGAAAAGGAGTCCTGCTTCACCAAGATAACTGTCAATTCCGGTGCCGGAGAGTTCGTTTCTGTGTTCGAAGCGTCCCGTTATCTTGAAATCGTCCTGGGGGAGATATTCCAGACCCGTGGCTATGGCGAAGGCGTCCGGTTCGCTCTCTTTTGATTTTCCCGAAAGGGTGCTCAGATATTCAGCGGAAAGATTCCCCGTGAGCTTCTCCGCCAGGTGAAACTTATTACGAACCCCTATGGCCTGCTGGTTTCGGGAACTATCCGATCCGTCCACCAGTCGGTATTCGCTGAAGGCGACGGTGTTTTTGATCACTTTCGATTCCACGCCGAAGAGAGTTCTCGTTTCGGTCCGTTCGCTGTACTTTTGATACTCCTCGCGCATGTAGAGACGGTTGATTTCGCTTATTTGATAATTGAGTCCTGCCTGGGACGTGTGCAGGTTTTCGTCCTTTATGTTGCGTTTATGCCCCAGCGTAAGGGACAGATTGGGGCGGAGCTCCGTTTCAAGGGTAATGCCAGCGGCGGTGAGTTCCCGCGGCGTCTCCTCGCTCATGTCGAAGGGGCTTCTTGTCGAATCGCTCGTGACTGGAATATACTGATCGTCTGAGGTTTCTCTCGAAAGCTCCGCGGCAATTTTTGTTTTTTGTATCCGTGCCTGTGCGCCCAGTGACGCGTAACTGTGGTTTGAATGGTTCAGTTTGTCTTTTTCATCGAAAAAAGTCCCCTTTAGTCCGATCTGGTCGGTCAGTGCATAACTACCGTCGAATCCGTATTTTTCGGTGCCCCGTGGCGCATCGGTGGCGGAGATATTTTTGAAATAGTCGTCCAGATTTCTGTAATAACCGGTCAAGGATAGCCGGTCGACCGGCGAAGATTCAAGATCAAGAGACCAGCCGCCCCCCGATTTTCTGACCATTGCATTTGAAATGTCGAATAGCGCCCGTGTTTCGGCATATTCGGCCTTGAACGTCGTTTTGCCCGGAAGATGCAGCGTGAGGTCGCCGCCTAAGAGGCTGTAATCACCGGCGGCCTGTTCTTCCACGATTCCTGTGGTGCCAACTTCGAGCCAGGTCAAGACCCTGAAGGCGGCTCGCCCTCCGTAGAAGTAATAATTTTTCCCTCCCGTTTCGGCTTCATAACTGATTATAACGAAGACAGGATTATAGTCGCTGTCTCGGATGGGAATCGGTTCCTTGAAGAGAATCGTGCCGACGTCATAGTCGATATCGTAGTCGGAACCCCGTGACCGGGTTTCCCTGGAGATAATTCTGTCGGGGCGGGCACGGTCCCGAACCTCGATGACAACCCGTTCCGATCCTGAAAGCACCGGTGTATGGGTCAGATAATAATAGCCCGATATTCCCCGTCCCGGTAAAGCATCAACAACCTGGGTCTGATCTGCTTTACTTCCGAAGGCGCTCAGCTTGAACCGCTCAGTATTGAGATTGTATTTCAACCCGTTGAAGGATCTCTGATAAGCGGCGAGTTTGGTATCGTTAAGCTTCGTATGGTAATCTCCGTAGAGGAGGAAGGACCTGTTCTTTTCCACCTTGATGTAGAGTTTATCCTTTGACAGTGCCTCATATCCCAGAGTGCTCTCGTCACCATAGATCGGATACTTTTCCTCTGCCTCAATGTCGTTGTCTGACTCACGGAAAAGCTCATCAGCTTCTTCCTTTTCCGAATCGAAGGAAGCTGTGAGCAGGTAGTCCTTATAGACGTTTCCCTTAAGGAAAAAGGCTCCTCTTGAACCTCCGTAAAGGCCATCATCAAACCAGTGGCCATCCTTGAGATATCCGAAATCGCCCCGTGTGCTTCCGTGACCAATGGTAACTTCGCCGATACCAACGGCAAAAAGATCGCGTAAATTGGGTGAAAAAAAGACTTCAATATGCTCTTCAAGGTTATCTGCGTAGGCATATACCTCCGCCTCTCCCGACTCGAGCGGTGCCTGGATTGTAAATTGGGCAATGCCATTCTTACAGGGAATCTGAATTTCCTCTTTTGAGGGATCGATGTCCTCGGCTGTGATTTTGCCATGTCCGGTGGTAACGGTTATGGGTGTTGAATAAGGAACAATATTCCCTCTGTTGTCTAGGATGGTTGCAGTAACCTGGATTTTTGAGTTTCCGTCGGCAGGGGCACTTTTACGGTCTGCGTCGATCAAAATCCGGTGTGCGCTTCCCACTGTCTCTAACGTGATAGATGCGTTACCCCGCTCGTTTCCAAAGGGGTCGGTAATGACAACCTTCAGCATATTTGTGGTTCCGGAATCAAAAGGAACGCCGATGAATTCGAAGAGGACGACCCTGCCTTTTTCTTCGGTGATAGTTTTCCCGATCTTTGAACTGTCAACGATTCGTCCGTTTACGGTAAGTGCGGGTGTCGATCCCAGCGGCGCCTTGATTAATACTCGGGTAGAATCACCGGAAATGGTGTCTCCGTCAGCGGGACTCACAAAGGCGAGCTCCTTCGACATGGTGAGAATCTGTTCTTCCAGGGGAGGTTGTTTCGGTGATACATAATTCTCACCCTGTCGTAATTCTTCATGACCGGAGACTGACCGTGTATGATTCTGCACGGGGCTTTCTCCCGCTGTCACAGTCTGGGCCGTTTTCGCCGTGACACCGGAAAGAACGTGGGTAGGGGATGCTACTCCTTCCTGTGATGCGGACGGTTCTTCAGTCCTGATCGCGGAAGAGCCTTTCCCGTTCAAAGGCCGTGCCGTAAAGTTAGCCTTAAACAGACTTCCATAACCGACATCGATAAACTGCGACGCGCCGTCTCCCATGGATCTTCCCGATGATGCCTTAAGCTTAATTCCTTCGGGCAGTGACATTGTGTCGATCCGAAGAACGTGCGTTCCCGGCGATACACCGGGTATGGAAAATTTCCCATGACTGTCGGTTATGACCCGTGTCCCGTCTTCCAGATAAAGCACCACACCGGGAATACCCGGTTCTTTGTGGCACAATTCACTCTTGCCGCCGCCGGGGGTTGTGACAGTGCTGATTTCCTCATTTGTCTGTATACCGTTGTTGTCGGTATCGATAAAGACCTTGCCGATGATGGTCGCCTTTGAGGTGAAGACTCCCTCGGTGATCTTCAGATCGTGGTAGGCTACATTTGAAGCCACCGGTTTTCCCACGGTGGTTCCTGCCGCCCAGGCCGTATTCCTTCCCGTGCCCCGGTGGCTGTCGGGGCCGACAAGTGCCCGGAAAGTGACCGTTGCCAAACCTCCCGGTGCAAGCGCGGGAATGGTCCAAATCACAGTCCTGCCGGCAGTAAGGAGTGGGTCTGCGATTTTTGCTCCGTCGAGGTGCGAAGAACCGGCCAGATACTGGATACCATGAGGCATAGCATCATGGACAGTAATCGATCCGATGGGAGATACGCCGTTATTGGAGACCGTAACCGTGTACTGGACCAGATCGCCTATGGAAGCGGCATTTTTGTTTGCCGTCTTTTCGATGCTGAAAGAACCACCCGGAGGATCAACGGGGATATCGAGATTCAGTGGCGGCGACGCGGCGGTAAGGGTGAAGGATTCGCCTTTGGATCCGTTGTCATCGATTACATAGCCGGGCCAGGAAACTCTTAGCTCTGCATTGGGCAAAGCCGAAGGCCAGCCATAGCCGGAAGGGGGAACGACACTGAGATGATAGGTTCCCGGATTACAGTATTCGAACTTAAAGACTCCGTCCGCTGCAGTAACCACCGGGTTGGGCTGAACCGCGAAGGTTTTCGGATTTAGCGGCAAAACGGCAGCAAGGCCCGTGGCATCGTCTATAAGAGTGACTACAACCCCTGCAACGGGGAGGCCTGTAACAGAATCGAAAATAATCCCGAATGGATCTATTAATATATCTGCCGTCGATTCGCTGCTGTAGCCACAGAGGGAATCGAGTGGATCTTCATAGACCACGGTGACTTTAATATCGGGAGCTATCGTAAGGCTGCCGTCGTTCTGTACGGTAGGCCCACTGTTCGAGGAAATGCAGGACCGGAAGATTCCCGTATCGACACCTGTCTCGGTAAGTGTGAGCGTTTCAGCATCTTCCGTGTTTGAAGTTTTAATGCTGATCGTTACCGTCTCTGCAACCGAGGAATTACGATTCTGATCAAGATCGGTAACCTCAACGCAGATTGGGTCACCTACGGAGTAACGGTTTGTCGGCGCCCACGATGCATCGAGAAAACGTATCGATCCCTGTGTTCGGCATATTACGGAAGTAACCGCAGAGGCGGTCTGTGAAGGCGCTTCGTTGGCGATTGCCGAGAACCTGTTGACGATGACAGGATTGAGATCGCTAAAGGGAAGTACCTGCAGTGCCAGCGTAACAGTTGCCGATGCCCCTCCTGCCAGGGTTCCCAGCGACCAGACGATGTCATTGCCCTTCAGGATTCCTCCCAAATCTGCACTGACAAAGGCGGTATGATCCGGCAGAGGATCGGTTATTACCAGTCCCGTAAGGTTTGTCGAGGCTTCGTTGGTAATTTGTATTGTGTAGGTAATGATATCACCCATTCTTACAGGATCGGGAAGGCCGGTTTTGACCGTGAGAATAGACGGCGACGAGAGCACCTGCGTATTTACTGCGTTAGAGTTAATTGTTCCCTGAGCAGCGCTGGTCAGGGCGGCAGTATTTCGAATAATATCGCCATCAGATGCCGTTGATGACACCAGTAACTGAAAACTGACAGATCCCTGTGCTCCCGCGGCTACCGATCCGATAGTCCACGAAAGAAGATTTCCGGTGAGTGTACCCCCTGCAGTGGAAGAACCGTTGACGTAGGTTGTGCCGGCTGGAATGGTGTCTCCTATGGATACAGACGATGCCGCCCGGTTTCCGCTGTTTTTATACGTGATTGAATAGGTAATAATACCATTCGGTTTGATAGTGCGGGGTGTGACCGATTTGCTGACGGTGAGGTCGGGCGCAGATCCCACAAGTGCAGAGTGGTTTGTCACGGCTGATTTACCCTCAGCCGATGTGATATTAGCCCTGTTGAGAATCGTTGTTCCGGCGGCGAGACTTGCTTTTGTCCTGGCAGTTACCCAAAAGGACACACTGGTGCCTGGCAAAATGGTGCCATGGTTCCAGGTGACGATTCCTCCTCCGGGTGGATCCGTTGTGTAGACGCTGCCTGTTGAGGCATTGAGAAATACGACTTCAGCGGGCAGATTGTCAATGACGACCGTAGTGGTAGCGTCGGTATTACCTTTGTTTTCACAGGTGATAGTGTAGGTCAGTATGTCGCCGGCGACAACTACGGTGGAGCTGGCGGTCTTGGTGATCGCGAGCTCAGGTCCCCCGGAAATGGTGGTTGACACTGTGGCGCTTGCCTCGGGCAGCAGGTTGCCGTTGGCGTCTTGACAGGTGACCGTTGCACGGTTTGTGATAACGGTGCCGATGGGAGGCGATGCGGCGGACGCACTCGTCCCTATGGTGCAGGCGTACCAGAGGCACAAAACCAGCATGCACCAGTAGGGAACAAGGTGTGTTTTTCTATCCCACCGCATCTTTGTTGTCACAGCGTCTCTTTCGCCGACCGCAATGGCACCTTTCTAAATGGCACCTTTCTAGTCGATGGTTACCTTGAACTCCAAGACCCAGGTCCCATTCTTGCCGAGTGAAAGCGACCCTCCATCGGGTATGATGATGGCATTTGTGCCACTGTTATAGTCGGCGCCGTCGCCGTCAGTGGCATCGCTTCTTACCGCCAGCGTCCCCGCCGTAGCGCCCGTCCTGATGGAGCCTAGCACATAGGTGGTATACGTGGGCACCATATCGGTGATGAAGACGCCCGTTGCGTTGCCGTTACCGGAGTTCGTCACCGTTACCGTGTAGGTGAGGACAGTTCCGGGAGGCTGGGCCCCCGAGGCGGGGTCGGGGAAGACGGTCTTGACCACCGAGAGCACCGGGGCTTCCACCGTGGTCGTCAGGGTGACAGGATCACTAACCGCCGTGTCGATCCGCGAGGTGCCGGTGACGACAGTGGTGTCCACGGAGGCATTGGAGGTTCCGGCCGGTATTGTAGCCACGGCCAAAAGGCTTTCCGTTGCCAGAGCATTAAGCAGCCCCGAATCGGTTACGATGCTATCGCCGTCAGTGCCGGGGATGCCGTTTCCATCCACATCTTTCCAGATGACCCAGGTCCACCCCGCAGATGAATTGTAGGTAAGGTCGAAAGTATCAGAGGCGTTGCCCGTGTTCTGCACGGTAAAGACATAGACCATCTGATCGCCGGGATCGCCTGCACTGGACTGGTCGGGATCGAGAACCACACCAGGCAGCGTGGCCACAGTTACTGTTGAACTGTTGGTCGATTCGGTATAGGGGTGCAATAAGTTGTCAGCAACCAGGCCGTAGGTGGCCGTTGCGACATTGCTGATACCCGTGCCCGATGCTACGTCGCTATCGACCGTCACCTGGAAGTACAACACTCCTGACGGGGGGCACTGGGGCCAGTAGAACTCAAGTTGGGTGGTGCCGGAGTTATAATAGGCTGTGGCGGTAGTAAACGTTTCTACATCGTCTGCGTCGGTCATAGAAGTAGCCCCGGCGTAAGTGCCTCCCACCGGACCGGTCTTTATACTTGTCGCCACGTAGGTGGTGTTGGCAGGAATGGCGTCGATAACGTTGATTCTGTAGGCGGGGCTTCCGCTGTTGCTGCCCGTGATCGCGTAGGTGATGGTGTCACCGGGTTGCGGATTGGCGGGCGTAGCTGTCTTTATTAGCGTGAGCACTGCCGCCTCAACGTCGGTAGTAAAGACGGACGTATCCACCACGGTCCCGTCAAAGGTGGACGTGACGGTGAGCGTGGTCAAGCCGAGTGTGCCGTTGAGTACCCCGTCCGGTACGGAAACCACTACGATCACTGGATAGCATTGGTCGGCAGCAAGTGACCCAGTATCCGCTACTGGGGTGCCTTCGGTGCCCGAATCCCAGACGCCGTTGTTGTTCAGATCGGGATAGATCGTAACGGTCCATCCAAGATCGTTCACCGCCGCCGGGGTGATCGTGTCGGACCCGTTGCCGTTATTGCAGATAGATGCCGGATATTCCACTTCGGTTCCGGCGATTCCATTGTGCGTGGCTGTTTCCGGCGTGCTCGAGACGGCGGCCACCTGGCTTACCACGGTAGTCACTGTATTAGAGTAAACCCGTGGAAGCGAATTGCCGTTGGCGTCGTCGTAATCGGCGTAGGCCTGGTTAGTGATGGCCGTGGTGGCCAGCGTTCCAACGGCATGAGCCGTTGGCGCCAGCATGAGAGCCACCGCTGCAAAAAGAACCATTGTGAGTAAAAATTTACGCATGACTTTGTACCTCCCCTTGCAATTGTTGTTAAAGGTTGTTGAAAAAGTATCTTCTATAATCCAATATATCCAAAAGAGATAGATCACGTCTCTCTTCCTATTTGACACGGACCTTGAAGCCGAGTTCACCCGAGTGACCGGGGGGAACCGGCATCCCTGTCATCCACCTGATATGGGTGTACATTTCCGGCGGCGCCTCTTTTTCCTCTTTTGAGCCGTCCGGTTTTACCACGACGTAGAGAACTGGCGGTCTTTGATAGGTGTTCCCGCCGTCGATACTGAAGCTGATCGCCGTATTGCTCCCGATAGCGCTGTCTGGAAGATAGACCGTTCCTTCCGGGACAGGGTCGGCGATGACTGCGCCCACGGCGGGCGCCGTTCCCTCGTTGAAGTAGGTGATCCGGTAAAAGAGCACATCGCCCGGCTTCGTGACTTCCACCGGTACATACTTCATTATCCAGGCATTTCCTTCTTTCACCCTGATCTCCTTCGCCACTTCCGTTTTAAGGACGAGCCTGGCCTCATCCTGGGCCGCTGCACCGCTACACATAAGAATAGTGATAACGAGCGCGAAGAGAACGTGGGCACAATATCCTGCTTTTTCTACTTTCATGTCTTTCATCCTCGTTTCCTAGTTGATAAGTACTTTGAAAAAGACCTTCCCCTCGTCGTCGGGGTTGATGCTGTTGATAATGAATATAATAGTTTCGCCGCTTATGGATCCACCGTCGCTGTCGCCGTTTGAATCGGTGAATGTTGTGTTCGCCGGATCGCCGTAATTCGAATCTGCCGTGCCCCGCTGTAGACTTCCCGCCACATAATTTGTGTTGGGTGGAATAGTGTCCATGATAATAAGGTTGTGCGCTGCGCTCCCTCCTATGTTTCGATAATTGACGGCATAGGTCAGGGTTTCGCCCGGTGCGGCGCTTGCCTTATCAACGGATTTTGCAAGGGACATGCGGGGGCTTGTCGTATCCGTATCGACAGCCGTGTTGTTCCCGGGAACGGTATCGGTGACCTCATCCGGCGGCGAGATGACGACGGTGTTTACCAAATCACCGACAAGCGAGACATCCACCGTTCCCGTCAGGGTAAGAATGATGCTGTTTCCCGGCATTAGCGCAAGTCCCGTCCAAAGTCCTGTTTCCTCGTTGTAGACGCCCTCCGAAGGGCTGAAAAGAGGGCCCTGGAAAAGGGCAGGGAGCGTATCGATAAGTGTGAAGGATTCGACGCGGCTTGGTCCGTTGTTAGTGGCGGTGATCGTGTAAGTAACTGTTTCTCCCGGCAGGACGCTGACTTTGCCATCCGTTTTGGTGACAGCCAGGTCGGCCCGGAGAAGGATCGTGTCGGTGTCGGTGGCCGAGTTGTTGCCGCTTGTTAAATCTTCCACACCCGGCGACGGTGAGACCGTGGCGGTTACCGCAATAGACGATGTGGCCGAGGGAGCGACGGTGCCGTCGATGGTGAGGATGACGCTATCCCCCGCGTTCAGTGTAAGTCCCGTCCATGCGACCGTCTGGCTGTTGTAGGTTCCTGCGCTTGCCGAATAGACGGGGTTGAGGATGGTGACGGGAAGAGGAACCGAAAGATTGCAACTGATCACGTTATCGGGGCCGTTGTTGGTTACCGTGACCTGGTATGAGATAGCCTCGCCTGCGACGGTTTCCGTCCGGTTATCGGTGATCGCCACGGCCAGGTCGGCTTTGACTGGCGGGTTGGTAATGGATACTTCGATGGCGGGCGCAGGGCCCGCGCCGTCGGGGTCGATAGTGGCGATATTGGTGATGATGAGAGGTGGCTCGGGGTTGATGGTGACCTCAAAGGAAATCACGGCGGCCTCTCCTACGTTGACCTGCCCCGCCGGTTCTCCTGGGCTGTTGACAAAACGCGCCGCGGCAAAGGGCATCTGCCCCCCTGTGTCGGCAATGGCGGTGCCGTTCATGGTTGTTGTTCCCGCCACATAAGTGGTTCCCGCGGGAATCGGATCGGCGAGGGTCGTCCCGCTGGTGGCAGCAGTTCCCGTATTGGGGATGGAAATGGTATAGGTGACGGTTCCGCCGGGAAGGACGGCGCCGGGGGGAGTTGCCGATTTTGTCGGTTCGAGTCTCGGGACGACGCTTATCACATTTGGTGCAGTGGAAAGACTTCCATTGTTCAGGGGAAAGCTGGGGCAGCTTTCATACTGGTAGGTCCAGGTCGAGTTGTTGTTGTATTCTGCCGTCGCCGGTGGAAGCGGTATGGCGGCTACGTAATTCTTATAGGCCACGGTGACCAGGCTTCCCGCGGCGATGGTGCCCAGGGATACACCGGTGACGGGGCTTGCCGCCGGTTGAGATATTCCGTTGACAGTCACGCTGCCGGCGACAAAGGACATGCCGGGCGGCGGGCTGTTGGTAAAGACCACGTTCAGGGCATCGGCCGAACCTGCCGTATTGTCGAGCCTGGTCGTATAGGTGACAATATCTCCCAGATAGGTGACAGGCTTATCCACGGTCATGGCGGCGGTGGGAAAGACGGGTTGTCCCACATCGACCTGAAGACCGATAGAAGAAATGACATAGCGGTCGCCGCTGGTGGTGCCCCGAGCGAAGGCAATGCTTTGGCTGTTTTGCATGCGCGATGAAACATCCACATTGGTGATGTCCCAGCCCTGGCGGCGACCGCTTCCGTTGGAACCCGGCGTGTGGTTACTGGTGCCGAAGGTGCCCGCCGTATCCAGCGTTCCGTCGTCCTTGTTGATCTGGGAGGAGAAGAAGTTGTTGAGGGGATTATTGGGTCCCGAAACGGCCGAGAGGGTTCCCGTGGAAGGTCCGAACTGCATCTGGTCCCCCGTCAGGTTCGAATCCCCCTCGATGGCCGAGACCATTATGCGGGCATTGATGGTGCCTTTCTGGGGTGTGCAGAATCCGCTCACCGAGGAGGTGGTGGTTTGTTGGGAGCTGGTCAATTCCCCCCCGACGAAGATGGTCATGTTCCTGGCAGGAAGCGCCGGATTTCCATAGATGACGGCAAGCGTCCAGCCGGCTGCGTTGGCGTTGTTTTCTCTGCGTTCCTGGGTGCCAGGCACCCCCCCCCACTGTGTAGGTTCCGGCGCCTGCCCCCTTTACGCGGCTGGTGACGTCGGCGGAGCGCACGTAGTAGGACTCCCCCGTAAGTGTCGTTGACGTCGATGCCGAGGGACTGACACTGGAAGTGCCTGCAGGCGTGTCAAAGGTGACGGCGTTGTTCAGGGAACCGCTCACGTCGCTGCCGCCGTAGTTGTAGCTTCCCCCCCAGATCAGCTCGGCATAGAGGATCGTGCTTCCGGCGGGAAGGCGGAGCACCGCGGAGGATGAATTATCATACCAGTTGTCCGTTGTGCCGGAGGGCCAGTTACGATCGCGCTGCGAGGTATCCGTCGTGATAAAGGTGCCGATGGAACCTCTGGTGCCCGGCGAATCCGAATAGCTTGCTTTGCTCAACCCCAGAGTGTTCCCCGTGTAGGTTATGGCGCCGTTTGCAATCGTGGTGTATCGTTTGGAATAGGCAGCATGAAGGGTTGCCGGACCGATGAGGACCAGCAAAACCGTCCATATGGTGAAAGCGATGCACGCTTTAAATAATACATGCGATACGTTGGAACACCTTGCATCCGATGCACTATTGATGGAACGGGAGTACCTGATGGCAACATTCCGCGATGCTTCAAATATAGAAGACGGTTCTCCCCGCTTCGCGCAGAATCGATTAAAAACATGCATGGCAGATCCTGTCAGACACTTTAAAAAAATTGCGGTTTAAACTGTGAAAGACACTGAATCGTTATTAATTACGGTAATATTCAAATGTTGTTTTTACCTCTCGAATTTGCAAACTGAACCAGATTCCATCAGCGCAACATCAGGACTCAGAGTAAGATTAGAGTAAACATGGAATATAACTCACATTAGACTCTCATATATATTTTATTTCAACAATAATTTTTGTAAAATATCAAATAATTTGTGGAATTTCGCGCAGGGCGAACCCCAGGCGGATGACATTACCATGATGATTATCCAATATAACGGAAATGAAAGCGTTACCTTAAATGACTTGGGAATGGAAGATGACATAGTGTAATGTCTACTTGATTTTC
>Ga0222702_1000411_pt1 | contig 12146 bp, 9 predicted proteins | sample AntAcemetage1504_FD_181152 | JGI IMG/M metagenome (GOLD analysis project Ga0222702, IMG submission 181152) | Saline water microbial communities from Ace Lake, Antarctica - #1504 | ecosystem: Environmental > Aquatic > Non-marine Saline and Alkaline > Saline | place: Antarctica: Ace Lake...
GCCTTCTTTATTTATTTTAACATATCTTTGGCTTTGTTGAGAAAAAGAGGCCAACCGATGTCTTACTAATTGATGAGAAGTAACTCTTGATATTCCTTCTATAGCAAAAGTAAAAGCAACATGCTCTAAAACAGAATAATGTCCTAATTTCATTATTTTTTTTACTAATTTTATTATTGATTCATCGCTAAGTTTTTCCCTTAGTTCTTCTATCCCTAGTGCAGAATAACATAATCTTGCTGACTGAGCTACAATTTTTTCAGGATCTTTAGTGTAATTTATCAGTTTAACTTTCATAGAACTAACCTCAATTTAAGATAGCGTATAGCGTACAGCGTATAGTAATTTAGTATCACGCATTAGTTACCCAGTTAACCTGTTTACCAGTTTACCAGTTAATAAAAATTTTACAACTTTACGCTTTTAGTTTTTCGCTTTCTTACTATACGCTATTCACTTTTTTTGCTATATACTAATTTATCTTCTGAATTCTGTCTTCATCTTTCCAAACTCTACGCTCTACGCTGTACGCTACACGCTTTTACTCCTTAGTTACCACATGACATTTACGACATCTTGCCTCGTAACTTTCTTTTGCTCCAATCAATATAGTTGGATCACTATACTTTGCCGGCTGACCATTTACTAATCTTTGAGTTCTTGAAGCCGTATTACCGCAAACCATACATATTGCATGTAATTTATCCACATATTCTGCTACAGAAAGCAATTCAGGTATCGGACCAAATGGCTCTCCTCTAAAATCCTGGTCTAATCCAGCAATAATTACCCTTTTCCCTTGGTCGGCAAGTTTTTGACAAACGAGCACAAGATCTTCATCATAAAATTGAGCTTCATCAATGGCAATAACCTCAGTATCCGGTTCTACTGTTTTTAGAATTTCTTTTGATTTAGTAATATTTATTGCTTCAATCTTAGTACCGTTATGTGAATAAATATGCTGAATGGCATATCTATTATCAATAGTTGGTTTAAATATTTGAATCTTTTTTTTGGCAATTTGAACTCTGTGAACTCTTCTTATTAATTCTTCACTCTTTCCACTAAACATGCTCCCACATATAACTTCAATCCAACCACTGTTTAGGCCTTCGCGCATTTTTCCCTCCTCTACACCATAATTATTTAAAAAATATAGCAATATAAAAAGACAGAGCCTAATAAAAGCCCTGCCTTTTTATATTTAAATTGATTCATCATTTTATTATAAATATTCTTAAATAATATCTTTTTCTCGTTCATATTTTTTATTCTTATAATTATTCATCAAAAACTTTTTTTTATTTCTTTTTTAATGGAATACTTATTTTTAAAATCATTCAAATATTTTTATGATAGTATTATTAGTTTTCACTATCTTCATTGTTAGTTAAATGGTATTTTCTATTAAATCTCTCAACTCTTCCTGCAGTATCAATTATCTTTTGTTTACCGGTAAAAAATGGGTGACAGGCAGAGCATATTTCAACCTTCATATTCTTTTTAGTAGAACCGGTTTCAAAGCTGTTGCCACAAGCGCAGCTTATTGTTGCTTTTCCATATTTTGGATGTATATCTTTTTTCATTTTCCTCTTCCTTTAACTTCTTTTTTTTATATTTAATAGATAAAAATCTAAAAGATTATAACATATTATTGTTTTAAGGTCAAAATTTAAATCAGTATCAACAGTATCAAGTATATAGTATCGAGTATCGAGTCAAAAAAAAATAAAGACAATAGTTAGAAACTATCATTTTCTTTCTTAAAATACACAACTAAAGTTTAGACTAACAAAAGAAAGTATCGAGTATAAAATATAGTAACAAGTAATATGTAATGAGTAATAAGATTAAATATCCTGTTCTTTAATGGAATCTAAAAACTCTTGATTATTCTTTGTCTTTTTTAACTTACTAATCACTAATTTTACTGCACCCAAAGATGGTTGTGAAGACAATGCTCTTCTTAGTAACCATACTTTTTGTAATTTCTCTTTAGATAGCAATAATTCTTCTTTTCGAGTTCCTGATTTCCTAATGTCGATTGCTGGAAATATTCGATTTTCAGAAAGTTCCCTATCTAGCCTTAATTCCATATTGCCAGTACCCTTAAATTCTTCAAATATTACATCATCCATTCTGCTTCCAGTTTCAACTAAAGCGGTGGCAAGTATAGTTAAACTACCTCCCTCTTCAATATTTCTCGCAGCCCCGAAGAATCTTTTTGGTAAATAAAGAGCACTTGAATCTAATCCACCTGATAGAGTTTTGCCACTTGTTGGAATAGTTTGATTGTAAGCTCGCGCTAATCTTGTAATACTATCTAATAATATTACCACGTCTTTCTTTTGTTCTACTAATCTTTTAGCTCTTTCTAAAACAATTTCCGCAACTTTTATATGATTAGTAACAGGTTGGTCAAAAGTAGAGCTTATTACTTCAGCTTTTACCGATCTTTGCATGCCGGTTACTTCTTCCGGTCTCTCGTCAACTAATAAAACCATAAGATGTATCTCCGGATGATTAATTGTAATTCCATTAGCAATTTTTTCCAATAAAATTGTCTTACCTGCTTTTGGAGGAGAAACTATTAGGCCTCTTTGCCCTTTCCCTATTGGTGAAAACAAATCAATAATTCGTGTTGATAGTCCAGTTATTTTATTTTCTAATTTAATCATCTTTTCGGGGAAAAGAGGAGTAAGATTTTGAAAATCTCTTCTTTCCTTAGACAATTCGGGATCTTCGTGGTTAACTGCTTCAATTTTTAGTAAAGCATAATATCTTTCTCCTTCTTTAGGAGGTCTAACCTGGCCTGATACAAGATCACCAACACTAAGATTAAATCTTCTTATTTGAGAAGGCGAAATGTAAATATCGTTTTCACCGGGTAGGTAGCCTGATGTTCTCAAAAAACCAAAACCTTCATTCATAATCTCTAAAATACCCTCAGAAAACATATAACCCTTTTTCTCTGTTTCGGCCTGTAATATTTTAAAGATCAAATCCATCTTTTTTATTCTGGAAAAATTATTAATATTATATTCCTTTGCAATTTTACATAAATCATCAATCTTTTTTTCTTTTAATTCTGTTAAAAGCAAACTGTAAAACCTCCCTTTGTATAATGAAATTAGTATATCGTAAAAACTAGCGTATAGCGTTTAGCGCACAGCGTATAGGCGAAAGTGCAAAGTGTAAAGCGAAAAACGCAAAACCAAAACTTAAAAGTTAAAATTTAAATATATTGTTTTATATCTTCAGTTTTTTATCTTTTATCTTTAACTTTTTATTTGTATGCCGAAAACTGTCAAATAAAATCTTGTATTTAATGCTAACGACTATTTACTATCGACTAGTTAAGAGTTTTGAATTATGGTTTTTAGTTTTTCGCTATATAAAAATATCTGAAAATTATTCTTTAAAACTAACGACTAATTAGTTATTTCTAAATGAAATTAATAACAAATCACTAGCGTATAAAGCTATTTTTTCCCATAAGATCGAAATATATTTTTCCACCGGTACTTTCTAAAAAGAAAATAACTTGAAGTAGTGATGTTATTAGAAAATTTATTAAAAAGAGGGCTATTGAAGAGTTGACCTTCTATATATTATACCTAAGATATTTTATCACTAATATTATATTATTACAAATTTTTTTATTATTATTTTTTTAAATATCAAGTTATTAACTCTAATCAACCTATCCATTGAATAAACCGATACTTTTCTTTATCTCTCTAAACATTTTCGAATTAATTTTAAATCACTGGGTTTATCTAAATCAATCATTATTTCAGGATATGATATCATGGCTGTAATAGAATTATAACCAATTATGTCGGTTACTTTTTTTTCTATTTCCTCTAAGGTTAAAGTTTTAAATAAAAATTTTAATATAAACTTAAACCCTAATATTTTAGCATATTTCCAGGTAGCTTTCCTATTATCAAATAATTCCTTAATTATTTTTTTCTGTTGAAAAAATACTTCTGGTCTAAAAAATACAATATTTCCTCCACAGAATATTCCCTCTTTCATTTTTACATAAGTCCTCTTCGTTTCAGGGTACTTTTTTACAATATTTTCTTTAGTAATTATAGGATAGCCGATATATGCTTTTCTTTTTGTGCATATTTCTAAAAATTCATCAATTGCTTCAGGGGTAATCAGGGGAATATCAGAGGTTAAAAGCAATAAATTGTCAGCAGAATTAAAAAAATTTAACCCAATCTCCATATTTTCAAGTATAGAATTTCCGGGATTTAATATTTCTTCCACTTTTTTGCCTATATAAGGATTAAGTTCATTTTTTGGGCCCACCACTAAAATTTGGTCAATATTTTCTGAATTATTTAAGGCATCAACGATATATTCAATCATGGGTTTACTATCTATCATAATTAGAACTTTATTGTCTACCTTCTCGGCAACTTCTAAAGAACCTTTTTTCTTCGTCCCTGCTAATATTAAAGCATTAAACATTTTTTTCACCTACTTTTTAACCTAACAATTCAAAATTTATATAGTTTTCCGGTCTACCGGTACACTTATCAATTTTGTTAGCTGGTTAGTTGGTTAATTAGTTTAATATTAATTCATCAATATATTTATTACTCAACCAGCCCACCAAGTAACCAATTAACTACCTAACTATATTATACGCTACACGCTAGTTTTCACAGGATACGAGATACTAATTAGGATTCTAACTTCTCCTCCTCACTCGATACTATATTATAGTATACGCTCCACGCTATTCTCTCTTACTTGCAATTTGCATCTTGTAACTTGCAACTTTTTCTTTCTCTACTATATACTATATACTATATACTATTTTTTTATTTCTTAACTAAATACTATTCACCATTCACTAACGACTATTTTTTATTGCTGCTTTTATGAATTCCCTAAATAATGGGTGAGCCCGGTTAGGTCTTGATTTGAATTCGGGATGAAATTGCACCCCTACAAACCAAGGATGGTTTGGAAGTTCAATAATCTCTACTAAATTTAAATCCTGATTTAAACCACTAAATCTTATACCATGTTTAGAAAAATCATTCTTGTATGAATTATTAAATTCGTATCTATGCCGATGTCTTTCATAAATCGTTTCTTGGTTAAATATTTTAAAAGCAAGGGAATCTTTTTCTAATTTACAAGAGTATTTTCCCAAGCGCATAGTACCACCCTTTGTTTTTATTTTCTTTTGCTCCGGTAAAAGATCAATTACAGGAAAAGGTGTTTCAATATCAAATTCTGAGCTATTTGCCCCTTCTAAATTTATTACATTTCGAGCAAGCTCAATTACGGCACATTGCATTCCTAAACAAATTCCTAAAAAAGGTATTTTGTTTTCTCTTGCATAGTTTACTGATTTAATTTTACCCTCTATCCCTCTTTTTCCAAAACCGCCCGGTATCAGAATTCCGTTAATATCTTTAAAAAGATCTTTCGGGGAATGTTTTTTTACTTTATCCGAATCAATTCTTTTTACTTTTACTCTACAATCATTGTCAATTCCACCATGAAGAAGTGCCTCGCTAATACTTATATAAGCATCTTTTAGGCTGATATATTTTCCCACCACTCCAATGTTAACTTCTCTTTTGGGATGATATATTTTATCAACCATATTTCTCCAATTTTGCAAATCAGGACCTTTGCATTTTAAATTTAAAGATTTTACGATCAAATCTCCCAACTTTTGCTCTTCAAATACTAGTGGTACTTCATAAATAGATTTAACGTCTATTACTTCAATTATTGCCTCATTTTTAATATCGCAAAATAAGGATATTTTATTTTTTACCTCTTTGGAAAGTTTTGATTGGCAACGACAGATAACTATATCTGGTTGAATACCAATCTCCCTGAGCTTCCTTACGCTGTGTTGGGTAGGTTTTGATTTTAACTCTTTGGCAGCTTTAAGGTAAGGAACAAAGGTAACGTGTACATATAAAACATTTTCTTTGCCTATATCATTTCTGAATTGCCTTATAGCTTCTAAAAAAGGAAGACTCTCAATATCCCCTACTGTTCCCCCGATCTCTACGATTACTATATCTACTTTTTCTTTTTTATTTTCGGAAATATTTTTAATGGTAGATTTAATCTCATCAGTTATATGAGGTATCACCTGAACAGTGGCCCCTAAAAAATCTCCTCTTCTTTCTTTGGAAATTACAGAACTATAGATTTTCCCGGTAGTCATGTTATTATTACTAGATAAATTTGTATCAATAAATCTCTCGTAATGTCCTAAATCTAAATCTGTCTCCGCTCCATCTTCGGTGACAAATACTTCACCGTGTTGATAAGGATTCATGGTTCCAGCATCAACATTTATGTAAGGATCTATTTTCTGCATGGAAATATTTAAACCCCTACTTTTCAATAATCTTCCGATAGAAGAAGCAGAAATACCTTTACCCAAAGATGAAACTACTCCACCTGTAACAAAAATATATTTTGTCATAAATCTCCTCTTTTGTTTGGTTAGTTGGTTACTTAGTTAGTTGGTTAACTGGTTAAGAAAACATATTTAAGATATAAAACCAGTTTTATAGTTTTGCGTTTTTAATTTTCCTAACTATCTAACCAGATAACTAGCTAACTAAGTAACCAAATTTTTAGCTCTACGCTACACATATTGCAAAACATAAATTTGGGGATTTTTAGGTAATGTATTCTCTGTTATTTCGAACTCGCTCGACTCTAATCTTTGTATATTGTTTTTATTTGAAAGAAATACATCCACCGGGTCTATAGAGAATTTAATAGCTTCTGTTTTGTAATGCATAGGAACTGCTATCTTAGGTTTAATGTCTTTAATTATCTGAGTAGCTTGACTGCTATTTATAGTATAAAATCCACCCACAGGAATAAAAAGAATATCTACTTTGCCTATCTCAGCTAACTTATCAGGATTTAAAATATGTCCTAAATCACCTAAGTGACATAAGCTTAATCCATCCGCTTTTATAACAAATATGGTATTTGGCCCTCTCTTTCCTCCGTAAACGCTGTCATGATAAGATGATATTCCTCTAAATTCCATTTTGTGTGATTCCCTATTTATCAGGCCTTTAAAAACCACCGGTCTTCCTTTTACTCCTCTCACATAATTATGGTCAAAATGTTCGTGGCTAACGGTTACAATATTTGCTTTAATTCGAGGTAGTTTATAACCGAGAGTTTCATCGAAAGGATCAGTGATAATTTTAATTCCTCTTTCAGATTCAATTAAAAAAGAAGAATGCCCTAACCATTTTATTTTCATAACCTATTACATCCTTTTGTCATGTCTTATTGTTTAGTGGTCTTATGGTAATTTTTCTTTCGGGTTCGATGAATCGAACCTCTACGTTTGCATAGACAAGCAAGACGTCTGTCCTACGTCTATTATAATGCTTTGTATTTTTATCGATTTTTAGATTTTGCCTTTCTACGGGCAGACACAAGGTCTGCCCCTACTTGCAACTTGTATCTTGTAACTTGCAACTTTTTCTTTTTCTTTCTTTACTATATACTAATTTGGCTTCTGCATTTTGTCTTTTTCTTCCCTAACTATACGCTGTCTTCTTATACGCTCCACGCTGTACGCTATACGCTGCCTTCCTCTACGCTATTCTAAAACATTTCCCCAATTACTTTATTTAATCTTTCTTTTGCTAATTCAGGTTTAAAATTTAATGTAATACTTCCCATCTCGGTTTTTTGTATTATATTAAATGGTTCCAAAGAAAATATCCTGGTAATTTCTTCTACTTCATGTTCTTGCACCTTTTTAAGCCCAACGTATGCATCGATTTTTTGATTGGTTATTTTAGTTAGTGACTCTACATTAAGGTAAAGTTTTTTACCGCTATTTTCGTGTAATAAATTAATAATGATATTAATCAGTTTTATTTTATTATAGAGCATTTTTCTCTTTTCGAACAATTTAAAAATATTATTCTTAACAGAATTATCTAGCTTAAAAATTGATTCCAAATTACTTAAAGAAAAAGGCAATTTATCATGTTCTTCTATGAGATCGCATAACCATCTCAGCTCAAATAATATAACTTTGTTCTTATCCGTTTTTCGGCTTAGCTTATCATAATCGAAATCCGGAGAAATAATTACCAAATAATCTGATTTTGTTTCCTCTTTTACCTTGTTAAACTCATTCCAATACTCATAACTTTGTATTTTTTCGCCTTTTTTATCTAACAATTTTGCATCAATAATTAAATTGTATGTTTTGTAATCTAATAACGCTTTTGCTAAAATAAAAGATGCCTGCCCTTCTGATACGATAGAAGTTTCAAAACCCAGAAATTCAAAAACTTTTTGAAGTAATTTTTTAAAACTTTCGCTATTTTCAGAATTTATCAGTCTTAATTGCAATTTTTTAATTTTACACAACCAATCAAAGAGACCCCACATTTCTTCTTTCTCTTCGATAAATCGGAAATCATTTCTCAAAATATTATCGATATATTTAGAAAATAAATTTTCTTCGTTTACTTCTACCTCTAATACCCTTTCGCAAATCTCTTTATAAGTTAGAGGGTGACCTACTTCTTGCAATATTTTAAAAATTTTTTCACTTAAATCATCCCGAGGTTCTGCCTTGGCCTCATCTTCTGTTACCAGAAAATATCGTTTTCTATCATAGTCAATGAGACCAACAAAAACAATATCGTTTACTTTTAGTTTTTTCTTTTTATACCATTCCTTAAATCCAACTAAACAGTTGAGTTCATTATTCACTACTACTTCTATTTCATTTCCTTCTTTATCTATAAAAGTAATTTCAACGGCATTTTCTTCTTTGGGAAAAAATGGTTTCATATAACTGGTTAAAAACATAGTGCCATCTTTCAAACAATAACTGGTAAGAGAATACTTAATGTTTGCATCTTTATATTGCCATTTCACTAAACCCCATACTCCTCTTTTTACCCTCATAAATCTTTTATCTCCGCTCATAGAGGCATTTACAGCATAATAAGGTTCTTTGACTTTTAATGGCCTTATCTTTATTAACTCTTTAGTAATTTGACGATAATGTAATGGCTTTTTATGTTTTATTAGTATCTCATAAGCACTGTCAGCAACTGATTTATGTTTCATAAGTCTCTCACCTCCAATTTAGCAATTGACCAATTGGCCGATTGCCCGATTCTCCAATTTACCAATTAATTTAGTAGATAGTGAATAGTTGTTAGTTCAAAATAGAAGTTTTAAGTTATCAGTTTACAGTTTCTAGATAAAGAGATAAAAAATATCGGATTCTGTATTCCGGCTACTGTCCTTCTTAACCATCCAACCAGGTAACTAACTAACTCTTTACGAGATACGACTTTTTATAACAGATACTAATTTTAAAAAAATTACCTTAGTATTGTTAAAAAATTCACCTTGTTTATTATATACATTTTTTATTATGTTTTACAAATAAATTAATCGTTAGCATTAAATGTAAGTGCATTTAATTGACCAATTCTCCAATTGACCGATTGACCGATTAAATTAGTCGTTAATTTATTAGTATTTAGTAAATAGTGAATGGTCGTTAGTTTTGCGTTTTTCACTTTACGCTTTGCACTTCCGCCTATACGCTGTACGCTAAACGCTCCACGCTATAATTTTATTTATATCTTTTCATTAACTCAACATAATCCAGGGCATGTTTTTTTAAATTCTCAACTTCTTCTTCGGTAAGATTACGCACTACTTTCGCTGGTATACCTAAAGCCATGGTAAATGGTGGTATTTTTGTCCTCGGGGTTACTATTGCCCCAGCTCCTATTACAGCTCCTTCTCCTACTTCCGCACCATTAAGCACAATTGCACCTATCCCAATTAAAGAATTATCTCCAATCTTACAAGCGTGAAGCATTACGTTATGACCTATGGTAACATTGTTTCCTACTATAGTAGGAACTCCCACATCACAATGAACAATACTGCCATCCTGAACACTGGTATTACTTCCTATACTAATAGGAGCTATGTCACCCCTCAATACCACATTATACCAAATACTAGAAAATTTTCCGATTACAACTTCTCCAATTATAGTAGCATTTTCCGCAATAAAAGACCTTCTATCTATTATTGGTTTTTTTTCTTCAAAATTTAATATCAACTTCTTACCTCCATAACTGTTTTTATCTTTTCCGCAATTTTATCTCCAAACCCTGGTATTTTACTTATTTCAACCCTGGAAGCATTTTTTATATCTTCTATACTTTTAAAGTGTTCTAATAATAACCTTTTTCGTTTGCTACCAATCCCCGGAATAAGGTCTAATTTTGAATTACGTAATTCCTTACTTCTTATCTTTCTGTGATAAGTCACCGCGAATCTATGGGCTTCATCTCTTATTCTTTGCAGTAAAAAAAGTGATTCAGAATTAGAAGGTAATATTATCGGTTTATGAAACTCTGGTTTAAATATTTCCTCTTCTTTTTTGGCTATACTTATTATTGGCAATTCAAGATTCATATTTTTTAATATTTTTTCCACCGCACTAAGTTGACCTCTTCCGCCGTCAACAAGAACTAAATCTGGCAATCTTTTACCTTCGAATAATAATCTTTTATATCTCCTCTCTGTTACCTCTTGCAACATAGCATAATCGTCAATTCCCTTAACTCTTTTCACCCTAAATCTTCGGTAATCTTCCTTTTTTGGTCGCCCCTTCTCAAAAACAACCAAAGAACCAACGGATAATTTTCCCTGAATATTTGAGATATCGAAGGCTTCAATTCTTTCTGGTAGTTTCTTTAATCTTAATTTATTCTTTAGATCAATAACTGCCTTCTGGCCCTTCTCAATTTCATCTTCTTCTACTTCTTCTATCTTTTTCAACAAATAATCATTTTTATTACTTTTCCTGCGCAAGTTTATTTCCTGACCCTTTAAAATTGCTTCAATTGATTTTATTCTATCTCTTACTTTGGCAGCTTTTTCGTAATTTAGATTATGGGAAGCTTCTTTCATTTCTCGATAAAGACCATTTAATAATTTTTTTTGCTTCCCTGCCAAAAACAGGCATATTTCTCTTATTCTCTTTCGGTACTCTGTCTTACTAATCATATTCGCACAAGGCGCTGAACACAAGCCAATCTGGTAATCTAAGCAAATTTTTGCTTTCTTTAAATCTTTTTTTCTGCATCCCCTAATTTTAAAAACTTTCCTTAGCAATTTTATAACAACTCGGGTAGCATTTGTGTCCACGAAAGGGCCAAAATATAAAGCTTTACCTTCTTTTATCTTTCGATTTATTTTTCTGTAAAATAATATTTGAGGAAATTCTTTCTCTAAAGTAATTTTAATATAGGGATAACTCTTATCATCTTTCGATTGAGTATTATAATAAGGACTGTTGCTTTTAATCATTTTGCTTTCTAGGATAAGTGCTTCTATTTCAGAGGAAGTAGGTATATATTCAACATTCTCGATCTCTTTAATCATTTTATTTATCTTAGGAGAATGTTGAGCAGAACTACTAAAATAAGAAGAAACTCTATTTTTTAAGGAATTGGCCTTCCCTACATATATTACTTTTCCTCTTTTATCTTTAAAAAAATAAACTCCACTTGTTTCAGGTAATTTATTTATTTTTGATTTAATATCCATGTTTTTCAATTCTCCAATTTACCAATTGACCGATTAACTAGTCGATAGTGAATAGTCGTTAGTAGGACAGGCGTATGCAATACTCCCCTACTGTTTTTGTGATTTTGTAAGGGCACAATGAATTGTGCCCTTCTTTCTTTATATTTTTTTGTTTCCTGTAGGGGTACGATTCATCGTACCCCTACAGGAAATTGTAATATATTATACCTATCTTTGTGTCTTTGTATTTCTATTTTGTAGGGGGCGGATTTATCCGACCCGAGTTTTTCCGATAATTTTTGCTTGCGGGTTCGATAAATCGAACCCCTACATCTGAAAATCCTAATTTCTTCACGAGAAACGAGACACGATTCACGAGATACGAATTAAGCTTCCTCTTTCCTAACTATACGCTCTACGCTAAACGCTGTAAGCTATATTACATGCTAACGACTAATATGTCTTGTATTTTGTGTTTTCCTTACACTTATTACCCGCACCTATACGCTCAACGCTGTACGCTTCAC
>Ga0222702_1000412_pt1 | contig 12144 bp, 20 predicted proteins | sample AntAcemetage1504_FD_181152 | JGI IMG/M metagenome (GOLD analysis project Ga0222702, IMG submission 181152) | Saline water microbial communities from Ace Lake, Antarctica - #1504 | ecosystem: Environmental > Aquatic > Non-marine Saline and Alkaline > Saline | place: Antarctica: Ace Lake...
CCGAGTTCTGCTCCAGCGGCTGGATAGGCGGAGCGCAAGCGGAGCCTGTCCGGCTGATGGAGCAGCTTGCTGCTCAGCTCAACGATAAGCGGGACCGCTTGCGGTCTCGCTTATCGTAGAGCTAAGCTGCCGGAAGGGGCCAACCAAAAAACTATGCTACCCCGGAAAACTCTGGTTAAACGAAAATGTTTGATAGTAGCATGAGCCCTTCCGGTCTGTTTAAGCGAGTGGTTGGGAACTGTTACCTGTTATTAAATTGGAGAAACGCAAGAATGATTTCTTTAAGAGTGAAAAGTAAATTAAAAGATAAATTGGACCAAAGGCCAAAAATAATAGAGGGACGTGTTTATGGGTTTCAGGGAAAGCAGCTGTAAATATCAAAATAATCATATATACAATAAAGCAAGGTATAAATAATATAAGCATCCTGAATGACACAGGTACCAATAAGATACAAAACCTCTCTATGAAATTACGTTTGTCAATATTCTCGTTCACCTTAAAACAGGCTTTTATTCCGAAATAGGTAATGAATATAGAAATAATCATAACAAGTAATTGTGAAAGCGAATATATCGTTGAAGGTTTTTCTTCAAAACTTGGCCTAAAAAATGCAGATAAAGGGGAAGCCATAGAAAGAAATATCGCCGGGATTATTATGTATTTTGCTTTTTGCCAACGTGTAACCTTTTGGTCAGCTAGAGCTTTTTCTAATTTTATCGATGAGAATATAATCATGGAGTATTCCTTTGTTTAGTTCCCAACGAAAAGCTAAGCTGCCGGAAGGGGCCGACGGAAAACCCATGCTACCCCGGAAAACTCCGGTTAAATGAAAATGTTCGACAGCAGCATTAGCCCTTCCGGTCTGCTTGAGCGATTGGTTATATGGTTATTGCAAACTGTTCTTTGACCTTTGAACGGGTGAAATAAAAAATCGTTATAACAACCATAAAAAGTGAAATTATATGTCTAGTTTGATATAGGTACCAAACACCAACCTGGAGGTTTTTTGAGATAATAAAAACAAGAGCCCATTTAGATAAATAATCAAGAATGGTGAGAACCATAACAAACTTTCGGGCCCATTCTTTAAGCTTAAGCAACCCAAATCCTATTATTATCATTAGCGGCGCTGAAAATATAATAATTGCAGAGCCTGATATAAATAAAAGAATACCGATTATTCCAAGAACGATATTCCAATAAGCAAAAATTGTTACTCCAATTGATCTTTTTTTCTCCGACATACTTACATTTACCATATAACGTTTGGGATAAGCCGCTTGCGGGCGTGCCCGCAAGTCGGCCTTGATCCCTTTGTTAGACAAAATTACTTATTTCTTTGCAGACAACAACTGGAATTGGTCGCTGAATATTATGTTAGAAAGGAACCAGCTATCTTTGGGTTTATAGAAATAGAACTCCCAGGTGGTTGGCACTTTCTCTGACTTCAACAAATACACGAAGCGAATCAAGGATGTTCCGAATTGCTCTTCTACTATTAGTTCGTAATCAAAGATTTCGCCGTACATGCTGACCATGGACGTCTGCTGCTTAAGCATGGTTATTGCTTGAGGCTTGTCAGCGGAGATAGACGAACCCTCAAACAGTTTATCATACCCTTCCGAAATCTTACCGGACTTAATCATTGTCAAGAACTCTTCCGCCCTTTCTTTTGGGGAAGACCCCTGAGCAACTTCCTTTGGCAGCAACGTATCGGCCGCAAAAAACAAGACTCCCACACACAACATCACAACAACCCCTGCTCTCTTCATCCCGACCTCCTTTCTTTTTCACTTGTCTAACGGTTGAGCTCACCTGCGAAATTTAGCGTAGCTAAATTTTGTCAGGTGCAGCAATTTGTTATATGGCAATTATTTTATACCACCTTCTGTAAGGATAAGATTATAACCTTGAAATTTATTTTTTAGATCAATAGTGACTTTGCTATTATCTATATCCCCAAATATTTTAAAAGGAGGAGACCATTCAAATGTATAAAAAATCGAGACCTTGTATCCAGAATTTTGAAAATCTAACCACGTTTTATCAAATTTGCTAATGGATAGTTCATTATCTAATGTACCGTCAATATACAGCTTAACTTCAATATCTCTATTGATTTGCCAGCCATCGACTCCTTGTAGTTCATTTTCCTTGGGATAGCGAATACCAAGTGTAAGCATGGCTGGTTTCTTCTTAGATAGATCAAACTCAATAAGATTACTAGTGATCTTTTCCATTTCCACAGGATAGTCAATATCAAACAATAGACGTCCCCATGATCTAAGCTTTCCATTATTCACATTTAGCAGGTATATAATTCCTGCGAACATTAAAAAAATAGAGATTAATAATATTTTATTTTTCATATAACGTAGAGCTAAGCTGCCGGAAGGGGCCGACTGAAAAACCATGCTACCCCGAAAACCACTGGCGAAACTAAAAACGTTTGACAGTTGCACCAGCCTTTCCGGTCTGCTTAAGCGATTGGTTAGACGCTTTTTTCATTCCTCAAGAACCATGACCTCCTTCAAATCCGCTGCGCAGTGATGAGAAGGATAGGGGAAGGCGTAGAGTTTACCTTTGTGCATATGAGGGGCGAGTTCATTATACTGCGATTTCATGAAGATCATTGGTTCTAAGTGTGGACCTTCCTGGAAATCGAGGCAGAGAAGGTTCATTGAGCCATATTGCTCAACAGGAAGGTCTATGTCGTGAAGATTGCACCTGTAAGTAGGCCCCCAAGTTACATGTTTACAGTAGCAACACATGATTGTGCCTTTACCGTTCGGCATGATTTTTTCCTTATGTGTCTAACGTAAAGCTAAGCTGCCGGAAGGGGCCAACCAAAAAACCATGCTATCCCGGAAAACCCCGGTTAAACGAAAATGTCTGATAGTAGCATCAGCCCTTCCGGTCTGCTTGAGCGACTGGTTCGGCGGGGTCGTTGGCCTTGCCAGAACCTTTTCGAATAAGGAAAGCCGCCCTTTCGAGAATAATACCCCAGATGATTCCACTTGCCACCAAGGATAACGCAAATATGTAAATGGGGTATTGTAGTTCTTTCCCAAACAGAAATAATGGAATTATCAATGGGAAACAAAGAATTGAAAGTATGTATCCAGCTGCGGAATCAAAAAAGCGCAGTGTAGGCCCCATCTCAACTTCATCAAGAGCGAAACGAAAAATTACTAAGGCAAACATAACGACGATAGCCAAAATAGTTACCCTGAGAAATAGGTTTTTATTCATCCTTTTTCTTCCGCCGAACGTAGAGCTAAGCTGCCGGAAGGGGCCGACAGAAAAAGTATGCTACCCCGGAAGACGCCGGCGAAGGTAAAAATGTTCGACAGTAGCATTCGCCCTTCCGGTCTGCTTGAGCGACTGGTTATGATTTTTTCAATTACTCCCCGTCTTCTTCCCAGGGCATTGCTGGAAGATTATTGAGAGCCTTGATAAACCTATTCTCGTTGAAAGATTCTTTTCTTTTGAGAATATCGAATATCTCTGATGAAACAACACACCCAATGAGTCGTTTAGCGTCTTCTTCGGAATGACCTTCTCGAATAAGACGTTGATATGTCTGGAGAGTTTCGGGAGGAGAATTGTCACGAATTTGGTTATCAACAACTTCCATGATAGCAGCTTGTAAAATGGGGCTTCCTTCCTGATTATTCATTTCATCTCCTTTAAAGCATAACGTAGAGCTAAGCGGCCGGAAGGGGCCGACTAAAAAACCATGCTAACCCGAAGAGTGTCGGCGAAGCTAAAAACGTTTGATAGTAGCATTAGCCCTTCCGGTCAGCTTGAGCGATTGGTTCGAATGAATTAATGTACAGAAGTTTGTTCCAATCTATCTGCCATCCATACTTTAATAATTGATTGGCGAGTTACACCGAGGCGTTTTGCTTCTTTATCCAATGAATGAATCATCCAAACGGGAAAATCAACATTTACTCTTTTTTGTTCCTGCCCAGGCCGGGTTGCTTTTGAAAAATCGAGGAATTTGGTTATGTCCTCACCGTCATCAAATATTTTGTCAAAATCTTTAGCTTTCATAAATCATGATCTCCTTTCTCCGGGATCTACGAACAGAGATAATTCTTGTATTTTCATTTCGGGAGGTTATTACTGCTGACCAATATTTACTGCTAATCTTACCAATAATCAGATATCTAGGTTCATCCTCTGTTTTAGCTGGAATCTCAATCCTATCAGAGTCATCCCATAACATTTGAGCTTCAACGAAGTCAATGCCGTGTTTCTTTTTGTTTTCCTTGCTTTTATTATTGTCGAACTCGAATTCCATAATGGTATAATATATATACCATAAATATACCTATTGGCAATATTTCATTTTATTCGAACGTAGAGCTAAGCTGCCGGAATGGACCAACTGAGAAACTTTGCGGCCCCGGAAAACTCCGGCGAAGATAAAAACATTCGACAGTAACACCAGCCCTTCCGGTCTGCTTGAGCGGCTTGTTAGGCGCTGCTTATAATAAAGTTCATTTAATGTAACCAATATTCTGTGAATGTAATAAAATGAGATTTGCTTTCAGCCTTTGAAGAATCTCGAAAATTGTCTTCTTCTTTGCGGAGAACCCTACTCCATTCGGAAAAGTGACTTGCCCATCTTTTGTCACTGAGCCAGAAACATCTTCGGTGATTTTAGTGCCCATATAGCGCCTGTAGCCAATAGAGTCTCCAGGTTGTGGATTCTCTCGGAGCTCTATAGGAATTTCTTGGTCGTCATGGGACCTTTCCAGCATGTTGGACGAGTATTCCTGGCCATTGTAAATAAACACGATTCGATCAATTTCTTCGGTGGCAATGGTTTCGCCAACGATGCACATCGATGAAAGTGTAAACAAAATTGAGAATAGGATTGATTTGATCATGTCTTTTTCGCGCCTAACGGTGAGCTGAGCAGAGTCGACCTAATGTCGGGCGGTTTTTTGCCCGGCGATTAGGCCGAGTTCTGCTCCAGCGGCTGGATAGGCGGAGCGCAAGCGTAGCCTGTCCGGTTGATGGAGCAGCTTGCTGCTCAGCTCACCGATAAGCGGGACCGCTTGCGGTCTCGCTTATCGTAGAGCTAAGCTGCCGGAAGGGGCTGATGAGAAAACCATGCTATCCTGAAGAACTCCGGCGAAATTAAGGATGTTTGATAGCAGCATTAGCCCTTCCGGTCTGCTTGAGCGCCTGGTTAGGAACAACTATTTTCATTTCACCTGTCGTTGGATTGAACTCTTTAACCTCGAAAATGGCTACTAGATTGCCTTTGGCACCGGTAATGACATAGGACATTATTATGATCATAACTGCGCCCTTGGTGTATTCAACAACGAGGATCCCATCGCCGGCTTTCCACATCATCGTTTCAAATCCCAAACGGTCGCATGACCATTTGACCAATGGTTTACCATCGCCGTACTTGTGGAGGGGGCTATCTTTCTTCCAGTGGAGTGCTAGCGAGTCGCCAATCTTCAGAATTTCGCTTTCGTTCGGTCGCTCCGCCTGAGCAGAGTCGGCGAGCATGAGCATCATCAATAGGAGGTATGAGTATTTCATCTTTTTGTTCCTAACGTAGAGCTAAGCTGCCGGAAGGGGCCGACTAAAAAGCTATGCTACCCGTAAAAACCCCGGCTAAGATAAAAACGTTCGATAGTAGCATTCGCCCTTCCGGTCTGCTTGAGCGATTGGTTAGCTTAAGATTGTTTCCTTATCGGTAAATCTTTCTACTCCAAAACCCTTGTCTGCCTCGCCCACAAGAGTAATTCCATCCTGATTCTTCCCTACGATTATTCTCTTAAACCCATTATTTCCACTAGTGGGTATTTTTTGTTCCCAAACAACTGTGTCACTTCTAATTGTATCCATTACAATCTCACCCGTCCAAACTTGGGGGTCACTTAATATTCTGCCAGTGCTAGTGCCATCATTGTGCATAAAAGTATCTACTCTTATGTCCAATCTGTTTTCTCCGTGATAATGTTTTAAATATGCCTTGGCATGAATTTTATTACTTCCTTTTTGTTTGTCCTCCTTAAACCATCTTATATAAGTTCCTTCTATTGGTTTATATTTCTTGTCTAATCTTTTGCGCTTAACATGATTTGAATACCAAGAAAAGATTATACTGGCAATTAATCCAGTTAATACTCCGACAATTATTCCAATGATTATTTCTTTACTATTTGAAAGAGCCGGAATTAATGAATCAAACCAGTTGCACCAAAATTTAATGTAATAATTCATCATTCAAATTATTTCTATTTAAGCTAACGTAAAGCTAAGCTGCCGGAAGGGGCCGACTAAAAAATTATGCTACCCCGGAAAACTCCGGCAAAGATAAAACGTTCGATAGCTGCATTAGCCCTTCCGGTCTGCTTGAGCGATTTGTTAGGAGCGGGCTATTGCTCGATCCTTTTCGCTTCTGATTTTTTTTCCCTCCACTTCTCGAAATCTTTCCACAGATTGAATAAGTAAGCCAACAACACACCGATCGCCGCTAAAACTTGGAGCCCAATAAGAATTAAAGCTCCAGCTACAACATATAACCACTTCTTTTGGTGAACCTTGTAATTTTGCCACGCCCAGAAAATGGGCAAGATGGACATGATGATGAATAGTGCATAAACCCAATAAGCTGAGGTTTCAAATTGATCCATTTGTGAGGCTGATATTGAATGTGTCTGAAGGATATTTGACATTCCAGTCAAAAGATGTCTCTTGAGAATACCTTGAATAATTGCAGCGATTATAGAAATGAATGCAAGGATGATAGTGGCAGAAGTGAGTATGACTTTTCGCTTTTCATTCATTTTCTATTAGCTCCTAACGTAGAGCTAAGCTGCCGGAAGGGGCCGACCAAAAAACTATGCTACCCGGGAAAACTTCGGTTAAACGAAAATATTCGATAGTAGCATTAGCCCTTCCGGTCTGCTTGAGCGACTGGTTCTGCAAAGATTATTTTTAATCGAATTTCGAAAAAGTATCCAACCAAGGCAATGAATATAGACTATTCACAATTACGCCTTCTCTTTTTTCCTTCTTGATCTTAAAGCCTGCACGCCAGATGTGATGCAGGCGGCCAAAATCACAACATTGAATATGGTGGAGTCACGATTCATGTCTTCATGGGGTATAACTGTGATCGTCTGGCCCATCAGGAATACCACAAGGAAGAATCCAGACAGCACCCACATAACAAGAGGGGATCGCCAGGGTGCAATTGATTTCCCTTTTGATTCTTTTTTCATTTCTTGCAGAACGTAAAGCTAAGCTGCCGGAAGGGGCCGACCATAAAACCATGCTACCCCGAAAAACGCTGGCGAAGATAAGAATGTTTGATAGTAGCATTAGCCCTTCCGGTCTGCTTGAGCGACTTGTTGGGCGGCAACTTGTCCTTACAATTCCGGTCTATCATGCCTTTGCCTTTTTCCACACTAAAACCACCGTTGTTAAAATGACAATACCGAGATACAAGGTGCGTATTTCTGGGTACAAAATGGGTGAAACCAACTGCGATTGGATAAGAACGTCATAGATTCCACCAACTCCAAGAAAGAACGGAAAAATCAACAAGGCACTATTCCCCAATCGATATACAATGGCGTATAACAGGCCAACAAAAAATAGCTTACCATATTCTGGCTGGAATCCCATGTGATGAAAAGCGTAGAACAACGCAGTCAGAATAATCGCAGGCACGATGCCAAAAGCCCGCTCGAACAGGGTTCTCAGAAAAGCGTAGAAGAAGACCAACTCAAAACATAATGCCAACATGACGTAAGCCGCTGACCATACCGTTGGCGCATTGAGGCGGAAATCTGCCGGAGGCGGACTTTTAGACAGGAACATGAAGAACAAAAGCGCCCCAAGGACAAGGTTGAATAGAAGAAAGATGGTCCACTTCTTGAAGCTAAAGCCAAACGCTGCCCAGTCTTTACCATAATGTTTAATGTATACCAGAGGGAAAAGAATCCCTACAAGGAAGATCTGTCCACCATCGCGAATCGCAATTCTTAACAAGGGGTAATTCTTAAAACGAATCCTGGCTGCCGACAAACCAAGGACAATCACTCCAGCAGATAGTGCTACAAGAGTCTCCCTGGAAGGTTGCCACCGGAATAATCTAGATATAACTTTTTTCATCATGGATGTTATTTTTTATAGTTTATTTCCAATACGACGATTGGTAATACTTATTGCCGCTCAACGGTGAGCTGAGCAGAGTCGACCTAATGCCGGGCGGTTTTTTGCCCGGCGATTAGGCCGAGTTCTGCTCCAGCGGCTGGATAGGCGGAGCGCAAGCGGAGCCTGTCCGGCTGATGGAGCAGCTTGCTGCTCAGCTCACCGATAAGCGGGACCGCTTGCGGTCTCGCTTATCGAAAAGCTAAGCTGCCGGAAGGGGCTGGCGGAAAAGGCATACTACCCCCAGAACCGGCGGCGAAAATAAAAACGTTTGATAGTTCCACCAGCCCTTCCGGTCTGCTTGAGCGCCTGGTTAGCTGGCCAGCACATTAAAATCATGTATGTGCTTTGCCAGCGTTATAATTTCGAACCTCTAATTCTGATTTTGTCATCGTGCTGATTTTCCACCACACCCCAAAATTGGCAATGCCGACCATTACCATTAAAATCATAAAACAGATTACAAATTCCAACACAGTTGAATCTTTTAACATGGCAGCAAGAATGCACAAGGGGATAGGACCAAGAAAAGATAGAACAATGCAAAGTTTCCACATTTTTCCGGCATGTACTTTTGCTCTAATTAAATCGTCATCTGACATATTTTCATATTTCTTTCGAACAGATCGGCGATTCAGGAGTAATGGTAAAAAAACAATAAGAATCACTCCGATGATTGCACACAAAGGGATTGGATCCATTATTATTTCCTTTTGCCAGCTCACCGATAAGCGGGACCGCTTGCGGTCTCGCTTATCGTAGAGCTAAGCTGCCGGAAGGGGCCGACCAAGAAACTCTGCTACCCCTGAAAATTTCGGTTAAATGAAAATGTTTGATAGTAGCATTAGCCCTTCCGGTCTGCTTGAGCGGCTTGATAGGCGCTGTTTATAGTACAATTTATTTAATGTAACCAATATTAGGTGAATTTAATAAAATGAGATTTGATTTCAGCCTTTGAAGAGTCTCGAATATTGTCTTATTTTTTGCGGAGAACCCTACTCCGTTCGGAAAAGTTACTTGCCCATCTTCTTTCACTGAGCCAGAAACTTCTTCGGTGATTTTAGCGCCCATATAGCGCCTGTAGCCAATAGAGTCTCCGGGTTGTGCATTCTCTCGGAGCTCTATAGGAATTTCTTGGTCGTGATTGGACCTTTCCAGCATGGTGGACGAGTATTCATGACCATTGTAAATAAACACGATTCGATCAATTTCTTCAGGGGCAATCGTTTCGCCAGCTATACATATTGATGGAAGTATAAATATAACTGAAAATAGGATTAATTTGATCATGATTTTCCTTCGCCTATCGTAGAGCTAAGCTGCCGGAAGGGGCCGACAGAAAAACTATGCTATCCCGGAAAACGTCGCCGAAGAAAAAACGTTTGATAGTAGCATTCGCCCTTCCGGTCTGCTTGAGCGCTTGGTTAGGAGCTTTGTCAATGAAATCCAATTTTTGGTTTTTCTTCTTCGACGAAAATTTCAAATCCAGATGGATCTAAAGGATCAAACTGGGGTGTTTTTTGACTCAAGACAATTTCTTCATTTTTTTTTAGAGATCCTGTTATAATTTTTTCTTCCACATATCTCCAGCAATATGGGAACAGATACTTTATTAAAACATCGTCTTCCAATATTAAATCCAATATTCGTTCCCACTCGCTTCGTTGTGGATCTGAAATCTTTGCTTTTATTGTGTGACGATATATCTCTTTCCCCTCCGCTTTAGATCCTATTAATGATGAATCGATTACAGTAAAGATGAATAAATATTCGGCAATATGCATGGAATCGGGCTTAGTTACATTTCTTGTCTCAAAAAATTTGAGTCTCTTTGTCATGATGCCTCCTTTTGTTATTCAGCTCCTAACGTTGAGCTGAGCAGAGTCGACCTAATGCCGGGCGGTTTTTTGCCCGGCGATTCGGCCGAGTTCTGCTCCAGCGGCTGGATAGGCGGAGCGCAAGCGGAGCCTGTTCGGCTGATGGAGCAGCTTGCTGCTCAGCTCAACGATAAGCGGGACCGCTTGCGGTCTCGCTTATCGTAGAGCTAAGCTGCCGGAAGGGGCCGACCAAAAAACTATGCTACCCCGAAAAACTCTGGCGAAGCTAAAAATGTTAGATAGTTCCACCAGCCCTTCCGGTCTGCTTGAGCGACTGGTTAGAAAAGTTTTTTTTGTGATTTATCTAAAATTTCAGCGCCACTCAATGAAATTAAACCAATTATCTGGCACCAAATAAAAACCGTGTACCATGTGCGTTTACTAGCTTCCAATTTATTTTTCAAAGAAATTGAGTTTTGCCAGCCTAAGTGAGCTTCATCAATTCTTTCACCGGCTAATTTTTGATGTTCTTCCAATATTTTTCCAATTTTATTTATTTTGGCTTTTATATTTATATTTTTGTCGCTTTCAATTTCATTAATTTGATTCATAACATTTGATAAAAATTCTTCCTTGCGATCTCCACTAAGCAAAACAGCCCATTCCTTGGTCATAGCATTAGTTATATCCAATGCCATATTTAATTTGCTTTCTATACTATCTTTATCTTCATTCATTAATGCCGTTAGATTAGCTTCCAAAAGCCATATGCGTCTTTGAGTGATTTGTTCAGAATAGTGTGATACACACAGAGCAGCCATTATTCTGTCATCTTTAAAATCACTAATCTTATTGTTAACTTGAGATATTTGCTCTGATTTGGTTTGTAATAATACAGTGATAATCAAAGTTGCAATCAGTACAAGCAAGAAACCAATTATCTTTAAAGGTATAACTATTTTTACTTTCATAAGACTTATATTTAATTTCATTTTTCTAACGGTGAGCTGAGCAGAGTCGACCTAATGCCGGGCGGTTTTTTGCCCGGCGATTAGGCCGAGTTCTGCTCCAGCGGCTGGATAGGCGGAGCGCAAGCGGAGCCTGTCCGGCTGATGGAGCAGCTTGCTGCTCAGCTCACCGATAAGCGGGACCGCTTGCGGTCTCGCTTATCGAAAAGCTAAGCTGCCGGAAGGGGCCGCCCAAAAACCATGCTACCTCGAAAAACTCCGGTTAAATGAAAATGTTTGATAGTAGCATTCGCCCTTCCGGTCTGCTTGAGCGACTGGTTAGGAGTAGTTCTCCCGCAAAGCCTTGTCGTTTTTCGCAATGTTATGTCATTTGATTCGCCAGATTATCATCAATTATCTCTTTGAGGATTTCCTGAGCTTGGATCGCACTATCGGATATAACTTGAAGCTCTATGGGGCCAGTTGCGAGATGAAATCTAGTTCCAATTTGCCCCGCTGAGACAACCTTCTGTGTCATCTCTCCTTTGGCAACACAGGGTATGCCAGCACTCTCTAATAAAGATTTGGCGACTGTAAGTTGGGCCGAATTATTTGCTTTGAGTACTGTTATGAGTTTGCTTTTTCTGAGGGGATGGTGAGAAGGGGGGGCTTTTTTTACAATCGGAACCCATTCTAAATGTAGAATAAGCGATATAATACAGCCAATCAGAAATATATAAATGCTTGAAAATATTATTGAAAGAGCGATGAAAATCGACATTATAGAACTAGCAATTATGAACTTACCAGAAGGAATTCCAATATACCTCCCACAGTTTTTACATTTTATGGAACTTGAAGGAGAAATATTGAATTTCCTCAATAGAGAAAGACCGGTTTTATTACAATATGGACATGACAATTTTGGCATTTATTTACTCCTAACGTAGAGCTAAGCTGCCGGAAGGGGCCGACTGAAAAGCCATGCTACCCGGAAAAACCCCGACGAAGAAAAAATGTTTGACAGTAGCATTCGCCCTTCCGGTCTGCTTGAGCGATTTGATACTGTTTAAGGCCTCCCCCTTTATCACACCTATTGGTATGATGAAGAGAACCAACAACCCCCAACCCCCAAAAGGGGAAAGGAGGAGGCCATGCGATTTTATACGCAAACGCACAAA
>Ga0222702_1000415_pt1 | contig 12113 bp, 11 predicted proteins | sample AntAcemetage1504_FD_181152 | JGI IMG/M metagenome (GOLD analysis project Ga0222702, IMG submission 181152) | Saline water microbial communities from Ace Lake, Antarctica - #1504 | ecosystem: Environmental > Aquatic > Non-marine Saline and Alkaline > Saline | place: Antarctica: Ace Lake...
GGGATCAACCATTCTGTTCTTGATGTGGTAGTGGGTAGAGGAGGATTATTAAAGCCTATTGCTAGTGGAACTTACCGAGTGAATGACAAGATGTTAGAGGATCTCCGCAAAGGAGTAAGTGGAGAACATGCATCTAATTTAGGGGGATTGCTTGCCTATGGAATTGCTGAGAAGTTATCTATCCCTTCCTATATAGTTGACCCGGTAGTAATTGATGAGATGAAACCTGTTGCCAGGATTTCGGGTATGCCGGAGATTCCGCGAATTAGTATACTACATGCCTTAAATCAGAAAGCCGTTGCTCGAAAGGCAGCTTTTGATTTAGGCAAAAAATATGAGAAAGCAAATTTTATTGTAGCTCACCTAGGTGGAGGAATTTCAGTAGGAGTTCATCATAGAGGGAAAGTCATTGATGTTAATAATGCTCTTAATGGAGAAGGACCTTTTACCCCGGAAAGAAGTGGCGGAGTACCTGTAGGTGCTCTGGTAGAGCTTTGTTTTTCTGGTAAATTTACTAAAAATGAGATTATGAAAAAGATAAAAGGTAAAGGCGGCTTGGCAGCTTATTTAAAGACTAATGATGTCAGAAAAGTAGCAAAGAGGATAAACCAGGGAGATAAAAAAGCAAAGTTAATTTTAGAGGCCATGGCTTACCAGGTAGCCAAAGAGATTGGAGCAGGAGCTACGGTTTTAAAGGGCCAAATAGATGCTATTATTTTAACCGGGGGCATAGCCTATAGCAATGAATTTGTTGACATGGTAAAAGATAGGGTAAGCTTTATATCTTTAGTTATGATCTATCCGGGTGAAGAGGAGATGCTGGCTTTGTGTGATGGTGCTTTAAGAATTTTAAAGGGAGAAGAGGTGGAAAAAGTATATTGAATAAACAGATAAAGATATTTGTAGGAAGTTTTGGAAGCGGAAAGACAGAAATTGCCATTAATTATTCAATGTACTGTAGAAAAAGCCAGGATAAAGTTGCTATTGTAGATTTAGATATTGTTAATCCTTATTTTAGAACTCGAGGAGCAAGAGATGCCTTAAATCTCAAAGGTGTGAAAGTAGTTGCTCCTGAAGGTAAATTAACTTATACTGATATACCTTTAATCTCTCCGGAAATAAAGGGTTTAATTCAAAACCCGGATTATTGCTTAATTCTTGATGTGGGTGGAGATGATGTAGGCTCTGTTGTTTTAGGAAATTTCAGAAATATTATTCAAAATTTTGGCTATGAAATGTTGTTGGTTGTAAATTCTTATCGTCCTTTTACTCAAACTGTACCTCAAATTAAACAGATGGCTCAAGAAATAGAAAATAGATCTCGATTAAAAATTAGCGGAATAGTGAGTAATCCGAATTTAAGCAGCCAGACCAACGAAAAAGGAATTAAAAAAGGACACCTTTTGATAAAACAGGCAGCTCAAAAATTAGAGCTCCCTATTAAATTTATCTGTGCAGACGAACGATTTTCAAAAAAAATAAGAAAGGAAAATTTTATAGAACCAATATTTTATATAAAACGTTTTATGCGTTTACCGTGGAATTAAATTTAAAAAAGGAAGGAGAAAAAAATATGGCAAAAATTGTAATTGATGAGGAAAGATGTAAAGGATGTGAATTGTGTATCCCCGCTTGTCCCAAACATATTATAGTTATGTCTGAAAATTTTAATAAAAAGGGTTATCGTTCTGCTAAACAGATTAACCCTGAAGAATGTACCGGATGTGCTTTTTGTGCCATGACTTGTCCGGATGTTGCTATTGAGGTATTTAAGTAAATTAGTCGTTAGTGAATAGTGAATAGTCGTTAGTTTCAAATACAAAACACACAATTAGAGCTCTTAAATACAACTATTTACTATCAATTAGTTTAAAAGTTAGATTTTTATTAAGGAGGATAAAAAATGGCAGAAAAAGTTTTAATGAAAGGAAATGAGGCTATCGGAGAAGCTGCACTTCGCGCTGGTTGCCGATTTTATTTTGGCTATCCGATTACTCCTCAAAGTGAATTAACTGCCTATATGGCAAAAAAATTACTAAAGATGAAAGATGCTGCTTTTGTACAAGCCGAAAGCGAGATAGCAGCTATTAATATGGTCTATGGAGCTGCTTCTACTGGGGCAAGGGTTATGACTTCTTCCTCAAGCCCGGGAATAAGTTTAAAACAAGAGGGAATTTCCTATATTGCCTGTTCTGAAATACCTTGTGTAGTGGTTAATATGCAAAGAGGCGGCCCGGGCTTAGGAGATATTCAACCTTCCCAGGCTGATTACTTTCAAGCTGTAAAAGGAGGAGGACACGGTGACTACCATTTAATCGTGTTGGCTCCTTCTTCGGTACAAGAGTTGGTAGATTTGACTATGGATGCCTTTGATTTAGCGGATAAATATACAAATCCGGCAATGATATTAGGTGATGGACTTATGGGTCAGATGATGGAAGCAGTAGAATTTAAAGAAAGACCAAAAGTTGAGCTACCAGATAAAAGTGGGTGGGCCTTGACCGGATGCAAAGGAAGAGAACATCGCTATGTTGTTTCTTTTGACTTAGACCCGAATATTTTAGAAAAATGGAATTTAAATATAAATGAAAAATATAAGAAGCTTAAAGAAAAAGAAGTTAGATACGAAGCTATAAATGTAGAAAATGCAGATTTAGTAATTGTAGCTTATGGAATAGTAGCTCGTATTGTAAAGACTACAATCCAAATGGCTAAAAAAGAAGGACTTAATATTGGACTGATTAGACCAATTACCTTATTCCCTTTCCCCGAAAAGATAATAGCAAGTACTGCCGAGAAGACAAAGAAATTTTTAACAGTGGAAATGAGTTTAGGCCAAATGGTTGAAGACGTAAAATTAGCGGTAAATGGAAAAGCAGAAGTTAACTTTTATGGTCGGGCTGGCGGAATAATACCTTCCCCGGAAGAGATTTTAAAAGAAGCAAAGAAATATTTATAAAGTAGATTACTAAATAATTTTTATACTATTATGGAGGTGGATTTTATATTATGAAAAAAGTATTTGGACGGCCAGAATCCTTAACGGAAGTTCCTTTTACTTATTGCCCCGGCTGTCATCACGGAATTGCTCATCGATTGGTAGCTGAGGTTTTAGATGAATTAAAGGTTAGAGAAAATACTATAGGAGTTTGTCCTGTAGGATGTTCGGTCTTTGCTTACCTATTCTTTAATGTTGATATGATATGTGCAGCGCACGGAAGGGCTCCGGCAACTGCTACTGGTATTAAAAGGGTAAAACCTGATTCAATTGTATTTACTTATCAAGGTGACGGAGATTTAGCTTCCATTGGTACTGCGGAAATAGTACATGCCGCCAATAGAGGTGAAAATATCACTGTTATTTTTATAAATAATGCTATTTACGGGATGACCGGGGGGCAAATGGCCCCAACTACTTTAGTCGGCCAAGTAACCCAAACCTCTCCCTATGGAAGAGACCCTAAGACTATGGGTTATCCGATAAGAATGGCTGAAATGTTATCTACTTTAAAAAGGGCTGTTTATATTTCTCGGGTAGCTTTAAACAAACCGGCAAATATAATAAAAGCTAAAAAGTCAATAAAAAAGGCATTTCAAACCCAATTAGATGGTAAAGGATTTTCTTTGGTAGAAGTTTTATCTACCTGTCCTACTAACTGGGGTTTAAGTCCGATTGAAGCTTCTAAATGGTTAGAGGAAAATATGATCCCCTATTATCCTTTAGGTGAACTTAGAACTTCCGAGGAGGTGGCATAGATGTTAGAAGAAGTTATTATCGCTGGATTTGGTGGACAAGGATTAATGTTAATGGGTAAATTACTAGCTTATGCAGGAATGCTGGAAGGTGAAAAAGTTGCCTGGATGCCTTCTTATGGCCCGGAAATGAGGGGAGGCACAGCTAATTGTACAGTAATAGTTTCTTCAGAAGAAATTGCTTCCCCGGTTGTGCACTGTCCTAAATGTGGTATCGCCATGAATCAACCTTCTTTAGATAAATTTGAAGATAATGTTCAGAAAGGCGGATTGATTCTGGTGAACACTTCTTTAGTAAAGCGGGAGGTAAATAGGAATGATGTTACTGTACTTAGAGTTCCCGCGAATGATATAGCCAATAAATTAGGGAATCTAAGAGTAGCTAATATGGTAGTCTTAGGTGCTTATGCTAAAAAATCGGGAGTAGTAAAACTGGAAACCATATTTAAAGTTTTAGAGAAAACTCTAACCGGACCTAAACAAAAATTAATCGATATAAATAAAGAGGCTTTAAAACAAGGAGCAGAATTGGTGAAAGAGTGATAAAAAAAACTTAAAGCGAAAAACAAAAAAACAACAATTAAAAATTTAAAATTTTTTAATAAAGGATTGTTATTAATGTAGGGGGCGTGATAAATCCGCCCTCTACTTCTTTTTAAACTATAAACCCGAAATCTATGAGTTGCTACTATATTTTCTTTGCTATATATTATATACTATGTACTGTATAAGAATTGTACATTTGCTCTACGATGCGTACAATCATTACTTGATTAACCGTTCGTTGTACTGGCTGGTCTAGTTAGAGATATCAATATATTTAACAAATATTGATACTGATTTCCTAACTAACAAACCAGGTAATCAACTAACCGGCAAGTGAATTAAAGCGTAATATGTGACGGGTAACGTTAATAAGTACCTGTTTTAATAATTTTAGAAATTTAATTTTATACTCATTACATATTACTTGTTACTGTATTTTATATCAGATAAGAGATACGATTTATTTTAAGAAAGGGGATAAATTAATGGTTAATGAAAAAAGATTAATAGAATCTTTTATGGAATTAGTTAAGATAGACAGTGTATCCAGAGAAGAGAAAGAAATTGCAGATTTTTTAGTAAAAAAACTAAAAGATTTAGGATTAGAAGTTAGAGTTGATCATGCTGGTGAAAAGGTAAAATCTAATAGCGGTAATATAATAGCCCGTTTAAGGGGAGATAAAGATAAAGCTACTCCCATTATGTTTTCCGCTCACATGGATACAGTTGTCCCGGGGAAAAACATTAATCCTATTTGCGATGGAGAAAAGATAGTAAGCGATGGAAAAACAATTTTAGGAGCAGATGACAAGGCAGCAATTGCCGCTTTATTGGAGGCATTGTATATTGTTAAGGAAAAAAATATTTCACATGGTGACATAGAGATTGTATTTACTATCTGTGAAGAAATAGGCTTGCATGGAGCAAAGAATTTAGATATTTCCAGTTTAAATGCCCGGATGGTTTTTGTTTTGGATTGTGGAGGGCAGGTAGGAGAGATTATTAGTGCAGCCCCTTCTCAGAATTCTCTGAAAATTATTATTCATGGAAAATCTGCTCATGCCGGTTCAAATCCTGAAGGAGGTATTAATGCCATTCAGGTAGCCGGATTTATCCTTTCCCGGATGAAATTAGGTCGAATAGACGAAGAAACTACTACCAATATTGGGATTATTTCGGGCGGTAAGGCTACTAATATCATTCCTGATGAAGTAATATTAGAAGGCGAAGTTAGGAGCAGAAAGGAAGAAAAATTAGAAAAATATACTAAGAAATTGAAAAAGATAGCCGAAGATACTGCTCGGGAATTTAAAGCAAAAGCAGAAGTAAAAATTAACAGAGAGTACTATTGCTACAATTTGTCTACCGATGAACAGGTGGTTAGAATAGCGATGAAGGCAGTAAAAAATATGGGATTAGAACCGCTATTACATCCCACCGGAGGAGGGAGTGATGCCAATGTATTTAATAAAAAAAGTTTCCCTGCAGTCGATTTAGCTATAGGAATGGAGAAGGTTCATACAGTTGATGAGTATATTCTTGTTAAAAATTTAAAAAATACAGCAGAATATATTTTATCTATCATAAATACCGTAATCTCAGGAGAGAACTAAATGGCTGAAGAAGATTTTTTAGAAGAAAAAACCTTGTCTTCCACTTATATCTATCAGGGGAAAATTATCAACCTTCGTCAGGATAAAGTAAAACTCCCTGATGGAAGAGAAACTTTCAGGGAAATAGTTGAACATCCCGGGGCAGTAGTTATTTTAGCCATGACAGAAAAAAAAGAGATAGTAATAATCAGACAGTTTAGAAAACCGGCGGATGAAGTTTTGTGGGAACTGCCAGCAGGAACGGTGGAAGAGGGAGAGGATTTAGTTAGTTGTGCCCGAAGGGAATTAGAAGAGGAAACCGGTTATTATCCCCGAAATATTAAAAAGCTGATAACTTTTTTTTCCACGCCGGGCTTTTGTAATGAAAAGCTTACGCTTTTTTTAGCAGAAGATTTAGAGAAAAAAAATAAAAACGAAGATGATGATGAATTTATTCAAGTTCAACTAATCAAACCAAATGAAGCACTTAGATTAGTGAAAGAAAATATTATTAAGGACGCAAAAACGATAATAGGAATATTGTACTTGCTGGATAGTTAGTTAATTGGTTACCTGGTTAGCTAGTTAGAAAATTAGCGTTGAGCGTGCAGCGTATAGTAAGAAAGCGAAAAGCTTAAAACGCAAAATGTAAAACCAAAGCTCACAACTTAAAATTAAGGATGCTATAGGTAAACGTGCGCAGAAAAAATAAAGCCCTTTTAACCAAAGCTGATGATTATAAAATGTTTTTTTATCTAAAAACAACAATAAAAAAACAAAAATCAGTAATTATTGATTTAATTAGCTGGCTGACTGGGGGACCAGGAGATTGGGAGATTCAGTAAGTTTTGAATTTTGAGTTATATTTTTACGTTTTTCGCTTTGCGTTTTTAGTTTAATAACATCGGGGTTCGATTTATATCTGTGTGTGGAAACGTACAGATAGGCATAGAGCCTGTAAGGAAGTAAAACATGAATAAATATTTTATGGATTTTCATGTGCACATTGGTAGAAGCAATAGTGGTGCCCCGGTAAAGATAACCGCTTCCAGAGATTTGACTTTTGCCAACATTGCTCAGGAATGTAAACATAGAAAAGGGATTGACATTGTAGGTATCGTTGATTGTGCTTCACCCGAAGTCATCGACGACATTTCCCAATTAATCAACAACGGAGAAATGAAACCTTTAAAAGATGGCGGATTAATTTATCAAAACAAAGTAGTTATTATATTAGGTTCTGAAGTTGAAACAAAAGAAGCAAATGGGGGATTGTCTCATCAAATAGCTTTTTTCCCTTATTTTGAAGATATAAAAGAATTTAGTAAAGTATTATCTCATTTAGTTACTAATGTAAGCTTAAGCAGTCAAAACTGTAAGATTAATGCTCAAGAATTTTTTAAAATTATTAATCGAATTGGTGGAATATTGATTCCTGCTCATGTCTTTACACCTCATAAAAGTGTTTATGGAAAATGTGTAAAAAGGCTAAAAGAGATGTTTAGCAGGGCTACTTTAAAAAAAATTCCCGCTATAGAATTGGGATTAAGCGCTGATACAGAAATTGCCGACCATTTAAAAGAACTGTCCGAATACACCTTTTTAACTAATTCAGATGCGCACTCCCTGCCTAAAATTGGTAGAGAATATAATATAATCGAATTGGAGAAGGCAAATTTTAAAGAGATACTTTTAGCCTTGCAAAGAAAAGAAGGAAGAAAGATAATTGCCAATTACGGTCTTGATCCTAAACTGGGCAGATACCATCGAACTTTTTGCGAGATCTGTAATTATACGGCAACCAGCAATCCTCCGGTTTATAAATGCGAAAAATGCGGGAGTGATAAAATAGTAAAAGGTGTTTTTGATCGGATTGTGGAAATCGGAGATTACCAACAGTCTATTTCTCCTTCTCATCGTCCACCTTATTATCACCAGGTTCCTTTAGAATTTGTACCCGGTGTAGGTAAAAAGACCCTGAATAAATTGTTTGATTATTTTGGTACTGAAATGAATGTACTGCACAAAGCTTCTTATCAGGAAATTAGCCAGGTAGTAGCGTTTCAGATTGCCCAAAATATAATTTTAGCTCGGAAGGGACTATTGAACTTAAGTCCGGGTGGCGGCGGGAAGTATGGAAAAGTCAAACAGAAAGAAAAAATCTCCGAGGATAAAAATTTACAGTTAAATTTCTAATTATGATTTTGTGCTTTTTACTTTTCGCTTTATGTTATTTCTTTTTACGCGATACTCGATATGTAATACGATATACTAACGACCGTTCACTATTCACTTACGACTAATCTTTTTTCTGATTTTTTCTAAAAAAAATAAAATAAGCTTAGTCTTGAACTAGTTGATTTATATTAAAAATAATCAACTAGTATTTTTTTTGAAACTTTTTTGAAATATTTTTAAAAAAAAAGAGGGAAATTAAAACTTTTGTAGAATATATTAATACGAAGACAATTTTATGAGTTTTAAAAAGGTTTTTTATCAGTTATACGGACGATAATAATTTGTAGGTGATTTATATTTGAGATTTTCATCTGATTTACTAGAAGAAATAAGGAATCGTTGTGACATTGTAGATATTATTTCAAAATATGTACACTTAAAGCCAGCGGGAAAGGGATTTAAAGGTTTATGCCCTTTTCATGAAGAAAAGACCCCTTCTTTTATGGTTAGTCCGGAAAAACAGTTATTTCATTGTTTTGGATGTGGGGAAGGGGGTAATGTTTTTAATTTCCTTATGAAATATGAGAAAATTAGCTTTTTCGAAGCAGTGAAGATGTTAGCTAAAAAATCAGGAGTATCTCTCCCCGTAGATGAAGAAAAAGAAAATTTTCTTAATAGGCAAAAAGAAAGATTGTATAAATTAAATAATTTGACCGCAAATTATTACCGAGAATGTCTATTTAAGACTAATCAAGGGAAAAAAATAATAAATTATTTAAAAAAAAGAGGAATTAACGATAGTAGTGTCGAAAAGTATAAATTAGGTTATGCTCTTCCCGGCTGGGATGCATTAACTAACTTTTTAAAAAAAAGGGGGCATTCTTACGAAGAGCTAATCAAAGCCAGAATAATAAATAAGAGCAAAATAGAAGGGAAATATATTGACTATTTTAGAGATAGAATAATTTTCCCAATCTTTAACTTATCGGGAAGGGTAATAGGCTTTGGGGGCAGGGTTTTAGATGATTCTTTGCCCAAGTATATAAATTCTCCGGAAACCTTGGTTTACAACAAAGGCAGTAATTTATATAGTTTAAACTTTGCCAGGGAAGATATTCGAAAAAAGGATTACCTAATTATTGTAGAAGGCTATACCGATGTTTTAATAACTCAACAATACGAATTTAATAATGTAGCAGCATCCCTGGGGACAGCTTTAACTACTAGGCAGATAGATTTAATAAAACGGTTTACCGATATGGTTTTAATTGCTTATGATGCAGATTCAGCAGGTAATATGGCGACTTCAAGGAGTTTGGATTTACTGGTGAAAGCTGGCTTTGAAGTTAAAGTAATAGATCTACCACAAGGTTATGACCCTGCTGATTTTTTAATTAAAAAAGGAAAAACAGCTTTTCAAAATTTAATTGATAGTTCACTTTCCTTAATAGACTATAAGTTAAAGCTTTTGTATTCTAAATATAATATTAAAACTATAGAAGGAAAAGTAAAAGTTATTAAGGGGATTATGCCTACACTAAGCGTAATGGGCGATGAGAATGAGCTAAGAGCCCAGATTGTAAAAATATCTGAAGAATTGAAATTAACCGAAGAAGCAATTAGGATTGATTTAGTAAAATATAAAAAAGGCTTAAGAGAATTTATCCCCAGTTTTATTAACCCGGATTCTGAGCCTGGAAATATTAAAGCGGAAAAAATTCTCATCGGGTGTATGCTGGAAAGCGAAGAAATTGCTCAGGATATTTTAAAAAGGTTGAAAAAAGAAGATTTTTCAGTTCTGCTACACCGTCAAATTGTAGAAGCTATTGAAAAAAATTTAAAAGATAATAAAATGATAGATTCTCAAAAAGTTATTGACTATTTAAAGGATAATGAAGCAGCAAAATTAATTTCTAAGATTTTAATAGAAGAAACTATAACTTTTGATGAGAAAATAATCTCTGGGTATGTAGATACAATAAACAATTTTAAGTTGATTCAAGAGAAAAAAAGTCTTGAAGAAAGAGCAAAAATTATCGATGAAAAGATAAAAAAATCTGAAAAGATAGAAGAAGATGATTTAAAAGAATTAAGGGAAATTGTTCGACAGCTAAAAGGTCAAAATATTAATTAAAATTATAATTTTACAATTTATACAAATATATAATTTACTGTTAAGAAGGAAGGCTCGATAATGAGAAGAAAGAAAACAATCGAAGAATTAATTAAAAAAGGGAAAAAGCATGGCTATCTCACCTACAAAGAAACGGAAAAATATTTAGCAGATGATATTTCAAATCTTGATAAAGTAGAAGATTTATACGATGTTCTAAGTGAATCTGGAATTGACTTAGTTGAAACTGAGAAAGAAGGCAATTCATTGCTTAAGGACAGAGATATTGAAGTAGCAGCTAAAAAATCCCATTCATCTAAAGAGAAAATAGATTTAGGAATGGGATTGGTAAAACAATTAGAATTAGACGATCCCGTAAAAATGTACTTAAAGGAAATAGGGAAGATAAAATTGTTAACTGCCAAACAAGAAGTAGAATTGGCTAAAAGAATGGGAAATGGAGATCACAAAGCCAAGAAGAAATTAGTAGAATCAAATTTAAGATTAGTAGTAAGTATTGCTAAAAGATATGTAGGGAGGGGAATGCTATTTTTAGACCTAATCCAAGAAGGTAATATGGGTCTGATTAGAGCAGTAGAAAAGTTTGACTACAAAAAGGGATATAAATTTAGTACCTACGCTACCTGGTGGATAAGACAGGCAATTACCAGAGCTATAGCAGATCAAGCCAGGACTATTCGCGTTCCCGTTCACATGGTAGAGACTATTAATAAATTGATAAGGGTGTCACGTCATCTCTTGCAGGAATTAGGACGAGAACCGACCATTAAGGAAGTAGCCAAGAATATGGAAATTACAGAAGAAAAGGTAAGGGAGATATTAAAAACTGCCCAGGAGCCTGTTTCCCTAGAAACTCCGATCGGAAAAGAAGAAGATAGCCACTTGGGAGATTTTATAGAAGATAAAGATTCACCTGCTCCTCCCAAAATCGCTACTTACACACTTTTAAAGGAGCAATTGGACGATGTCTTAAAGACCTTGACTTACCGGGAGAAGAGAGTATTGAAATTGAGATTTGGGATTGCTGGTGGTCATCCTCATACCTTAGAAGAAGTTGGTAAGGAGTTCGGTGTAACCAGAGAAAGAATTCGTCAGATTGAGGCAAAAGCATTAAGAAAATTAAGGCATCCCAGCAGAAGTAAAAGATTAAAAGATTATTTAGAATAAAAATAAAAGTAAATATTTTTTTTTAATTCGATAAAGATATTGACTGAACGCGATTTTTTAAGTATAATTACATGGTAATATTCCTCGGTAGCTCAACGGTGGAGCATCCGGCTGTTAACCGGAGGGTTGTAGGTTCGAATCCTACCCGGGGAGCCAGACAATAACAAAGGCAGAACTCCTTTATTGAGGTTCTGCCTTTTTAAATCTTTAACAGGCCCCAATGACTTCTTCTAACTTGTGACACGCTTTTTCAATTTCTTCATCCATACAAAAGTTGCGAAAATCGTCTGCTAGCCTCCACCAGAGGTATAATAGAGTTAGGTTTCTAAAGATTCATTCTTTGGACTAACTCTATTTATTTTTTATAGCTCTTAACTTACTGTCCGTTAAAGCTTAGAAGGTTTAATTTTCGAGTATATTGAAATCTTCTACAATCGAGAATCGAGAAAGATTATATTCCTCTTTCGGCTACTACAGCCCTGAGGAATATAAAGCATTAATGTTAACAAAACTATCTTAACTAAGTGTCCGGAATATCGGGGGAAGATCCGGATGAGGTCCCACAGATAGAGAATTATTGTTTTCATAATAGAACATTATCCTATTACCTATACTTACAAATTTACTTATTTTCCAAGCAAGGTCTTTGCTTTTCAGAACAGCCTTGTAACTAAAATAAAAAACCCTTTGCATCTTGTTTATATTATTATCCTGATACAGGGTTTTATTATTGCAACATATTA
>Ga0222702_1000420_pt1 | contig 12080 bp, 6 predicted proteins | sample AntAcemetage1504_FD_181152 | JGI IMG/M metagenome (GOLD analysis project Ga0222702, IMG submission 181152) | Saline water microbial communities from Ace Lake, Antarctica - #1504 | ecosystem: Environmental > Aquatic > Non-marine Saline and Alkaline > Saline | place: Antarctica: Ace Lake...
CCATAATTCAAAACTCAAAACTTTTTCATATAGTGTATATTATTTGGTGTAGGGGTCAGATTTATCCGACCCGGAGTTTTGCGGGCTCGATGAATCGAGCCCCTACATTATTAAAGATAAAAGCGAATAACTATATCGATTAGATAGCTAACAGGACAACCGGGTAACCGGTAAACTGGCTAACTAACCAGATAATCAACTAACTAAATAAATACGCTAAACGCTGTACGCTTTATACTATAATGTGAGATAGAGAAAATACATTCCAGATTTATTTAAAACAAATCAAGGAGAAGAATTTGAATAGTTTAAATATTAAAAAAATATTATTTGAAGAGTTATTAGATAAGGTGCAAAAACCAGGAAGATATACCGGTAAAGAATTTAATGAGACAGTAAAAAAAGAAGATGCATCTACAGTTAAAATAGCCTTAACCTTTCCCGATTTATATGAAATTGGGATGAGTTATCTGGGATTTAAAATTTTGTACGAGATTATCAATAAAAGAGATGATGCTTCCGCCGAACGAGTTTTTTCACCGGCGGTGGATATGGAAAAACTCTTAAGAGAACGACAGATACCAATTTTTTCTTTGGAAACTTACAGGCCTTTAAATTCTTTTGATATAGTTGGATTTACCATTCAGCATGAATTATGTTTTTCTAATATCCTGAATCTTCTCGAACTTGGGCATATACCTTTAAGGTCGGAAGAGAGGAAAGAAGATGATCCTCTGGTTATTGCCGGCGGGCCGGGGACTTTTAACGCTGAACCCTTATCGGCTTTTTTCGATTTATTTGTGATCGGAGAAGGGGAAGAGATTGTCGGTAAAATTATAGAAGTTTATAAAAGATGGAAGGGTAAGAAACAGAGTAAAGCCAAACTTTTAGAAGAATTAGCGCACATAGAAGGTATCTATGTTCCATCTTTTTATGAGGTAGATTATTTTAAAGACGGAAGAATTAAATCGGTTAATCCTAAAAAAGAAACCTATTGTCCAGTAATTAAAAAGCAGATTATTTCTGATTTTGATAAGGTAGCATATCCTCTTTTTCCCATTGTTCCCAATATTGATGTAGTTCACGACAGAATTACCCTGGAAATTTTTCGGGGGTGTACCCGGGGATGCCGCTTTTGTCAGGCAGGGATGATTTACCGCCCGGTAAGGGAAAAATCGGTCGATACTTTAATTGGATTGGCTGATGAAATTCTTGCTCATACTGGATACGAGGAGATATCTTTGTCCTCTTTAAGCTCAAGTGATTATAGTGAAATAGAAAGTTTGATCACTAAATTGGTAGACCGATTTGAGGAAAAAGGAGTAGGGGTTTCTCTGCCTTCTTTAAGAATAGATTCTTTTTCTGTCGCTTTAGCCCAGCAGGTCCAGAGAGTAAGGAAGAGCGGTCTCACCCTCGCCCCGGAGGTAGGAACTCAAAGGTTGAGGGATGTGATAAATAAGAATGTTCAGGAAGAAGACCTGTATTCTTCGATAAGAGCAGCTTTCGAGAAGGGGTGGAGGAAGATAAAGCTTTACTTTATGGTTGGTCTGCCCACTGAAAGCGAAGAAGATGTGGAAGGGATAGTGAGATTGATTAGTAAGGTTGACCGCATGGGGAGAGAAATAACCGGGAGAAAGGTTGGTATAAATGTTAGCGTTTCTGCCTTTGTGCCCAAACCTCATACTCCTTTTCAATGGGAAGCTCAAGAGGAGAGAGAATCCTTATTTAAAAAAATAAGATATTTGAAGAATAAATTAAATTGGAGGAATGTTTCCTTTAGTTACCCGGATGTTGACCGTAGTTATCTGGAAGCAGTTTTTGCCCGAGGAGATAGAAGGTTAGGTGAAGTATTAGAGAGAGCTCTCCATCTAGGATGTAAATTTGATGCCTGGAGAGAACAGTTTAATTTTGAAGCCTGGCAGAAGGCCTTTAGTGATTGCGGGCTTAATATGGAATTTTATGCTAATAGAGTGAGGGAAGAAGATGAGGTCCTACCCTGGGACCATATATCCTGTGGAGTAAAGAAAGAATATTTACTTAAAGAGAGGGAGAAGGCTTTAAAGGGAGAAACGACTCCCGATTGCCGTTTTGAGGATTGTACGGGGTGTGGAGTGTGTTAAATTAGTATCGCGTATCGTGTATCGAGTATCGCGTGAAGAAAAGAAGTCAGAATACAGGAGTTAAAATATAAGATAGTATCGAGTAAAGAAAATTAGAATTTAGGAGTTGGGGATAATGTATTCTACTCAAAGTAGGACAGGCGTCTCGCCTGTCTATTAGTGTTAGTATTAAATACAAGATGCAAGCGTACTTGATTAGCCAATTGATCAGCATACTCAGTTAATTAGTTAATTAATTACCTGGTTACCTGGTTGAAAATACGAAAAAAAATATAAAACATAAAAGGAGAGTTTTTTATTTGGAAGAATTAGTCAGAGTAAAATATTGTAAAGAAGTACCTATTAAATATATTTCACATTTAAATTTGGCCCAGGTTTTTACCCGTACTCTAAGAAGAGCGGATATCCCTATGGTTAAATCCGAAGGTTTTAATCCCCGGTTTAAAATATCTTTCGGTCCTCCTTTACCTTTAGGGATAAGCAGCACATCTGAATATTTAGATATTCGGTTAAAAGAAGAGATAAAAACAGAGGAGTTAGTAGAGAAGTTAAACCGGGTTTTGCCTCAGGGGTTAAAGATATTAGGAGCTAAAATAATTCCGCCCTCTACCGGTTCTTTAGTTAAAACAATTGATAAAGCTTCTTATATTATCACCCTGAGTACAAAGGAAGAACTGTTAGATTTAGCAGATAAAAATCAAGAGGATAAATTAAAAGATTTAAAGCAAGAGATAGAGAAAAATAATAAAAGATTTTTAAATTTGGATGAAATTATTGTAGAGAAACAGACTAAAAATGGAATTAAAAGGGTTGATATAAAGCCTTCGATTTTAGATGTAAAGGTGCAAAAATTTAATAGCCCGATTTTAAAGCTTAGTCTGGAAATAAGGATAGGACAGCAGGGAAATTTAAATCCCCGATATGTGGCAAAGGCCTGGATTTCCAATTTTGCAAATAACTTTGATATTATACAGATATGTCGTGATGGTTTGTTTGTAAAAGACGAAGAAATTATTTAATTATCAAGTTTGAATTTTACTGTCTTTACTAATGGGATTATTTAGAGTAGAATGTATAGGGACAAAATTTAGTATTGAGTATCGCTTAAATTAGTGGGTAGCGGTTAGCGTAGAGCGTATAGATATACAGTGATAAGTGATGAGTAATTAGTTAACAAGTTACGGGTTACAAGTTACAGGTTTATAAAGAGAAAGTAGGGGTTCTATTCATCGAACCCGTTTCGGGTTGGATAAATAGAACCCCTATGAAAAAAAATACATTATCTGAAAAAATTTTAAAATTAAAATTATGATTTTGTGCTATAAATTTTCAGTTTTTATCATAATAACGGGGATTGCCGCGCTCCGATAAATCGGAGCTCGCAATGACACAAAACATAATAAATCAAAAACTAAAAACTGATTTTTCTTATCTAAAAACTATAAACTATAAACTATAAACTGAAAACCTGTATTTAGTGCTAACGACTAATTAAAATGGTTAGCTATAGTTAACCATTTAAATTAAAAATAGGAGTTTTTTAATGAATAAAAGAGTAATTATTGATGCGGGTTTAACCGATGAGAGGGTGGCCGTAATCGAGGCTGGACGATTGGTAGAAATCCACATCGAGAGAATTGAAGATGATAAGATTGTAGGTAATATATATAAAGGTAAAGTAACCAATGTTTTGCCTGGGATAGAGGCATCATTTGTAGATATTGGAATTGAAAAAAATGCTTTTTTACATATCGATAAAGCTACAGATGATCAGGATAAAGATAAAAAGTCGGCTGCAGAAACCAATTATAATTTTGTTTCCAAAGCAGCTCTGGATAAAATTAAAGTTGGCCAGGAGATAATGGTACAAGTAGTAAAAGAGGCCATACCTCCCAAAGGAGCACGAGTTACCACTAATATTAGTCTTCCGGGCAGGTATTTAGTTTTGATGCCCAATAGTACAAATCTGGGTATTTCACACCGGATAGAAGAAGAAAAAGAAAGAGATAGGCTAAAAAAAATCGTTCAACAGATAAAGCCCAAGAATGCAGGATTGATTATTCGAACTGTTGGCTGGGGAAAAGTTTTAGAGGATTTTTTGCCCGATTTGGATTTTTTAACCAGATTATGGGATAAGGTTAAAAAAAGAGGAAGGAAAGCCAAGGCTCCCATGTTATTGCATGAAGACCTAACTTTAACTTATCGGATTATCCGAGATCTGCTTACCGAAGAAGTAGAAGAAATTATAATAAATTCTAAAGATGAATATAAAAATATGCTGAAGTTTTTAAAGACTTTATCTTTATCGGAATTAGAGCCCAGGGTATCTCTTTACAAAGGGGAAAAGCCCATATTTAAGGAATATAATATTGAAAAAGAAATTAATAAGGGTTTACAAAAAAAGATATGGCTTAAGTGCGGAGGATATTTAGTTTTTGACCAGGCGGAGGCTCTAACGGTAATTGATGTAAACACCGGTAAATTTGTTGGTAAAAAAGATATGAGAAAAACCATTTTGAAAACCAATTTACAGGCGGCTGAGGAGATAGGACTTCAGCTAAGGTTACGAGATATCGGAGGGATTATCATAATCGATTTTATTGACATGGATAATCAGGAAGATATAGAAAAAGTGATAAGTAAATTGGAGGAGAGTTTTAAAAAAGATAAAACCAAATCTAATATTGTCCAGAATACTGAATTAGGTTTAGTTGAACTTACCCGAAAGAGATCCAGGAGAGATTTAGAAAACATGTTAAGAACTACTTGCCCTTATTGTTCCGGAACGGGCCGGGTTTTGTCCGCCGAAAGCGTAAGCAATATGGTTCTACGCAAGTTAGAAGAGTTGTGTAATACTTCAAGAGCGGAAGCTGTCCTATTAGCAGTACATCCTAAAGTAGAAGATAATTTATCCGGGGCAAAGATGCTGTTGATCAAACAATTAGAGAAAAAAGGAAGAAAAACCATCTATATCAAGTCTTCAAAAAATATTCACATAGAGAGGATAGATGTAGTAGCTGTCGGCAGGCTAAAAGAGATAAAGAAAATTAAGCAGATGTTTAAATAATTCACCAATTGGCCAATTCACCAATTAAAGATGGGAAATACAAGAGGAAATAATTGGCTAATTCACCAATTAAGATAAGAGTAAAGATTAGAAAATTAGTTCACCAATTGACCAATTAAATTAGTCGTTAGCTTAGAATTAGCGTATAGCGTACAGCGTACAGCGTATAGTTTTGGATTAATAAGATGCTTACCCTAATTCCTAATTAAATTAATAATTTATAGCGAAAAGCGAAAAACCATAATTCAAAACTCAAAACTTTTTCATGTAAAATATTGCTTTTATTGTAGGGGTCGAATTTATTCGACCCGAGACGGGTTCGATGAATCGAACACCTACATTTGCATAGACAGGCGAGACGCCTGTCCTACGGTTTTATATAGATTATTGAGGGCGTATGCAATACGCCCCTACTTGTCACACGTTACACATTACTTGTTACTGTTACTCATCACTTATCACTGTTTTTCTATCCGCTCTACGCTAAACGCTATACGCTCTTCATCTTCACTATATACTAAATACCATATACTATATACTGATTTTTTATTTATTCTCCACAGGTTGGGTAGCGATGGCAATTTTTTCCGCTCCTCCCTTTTTAAGCAAATCCATTACTCTAATTACCTTACCATGGAGTACATTTTTATCTGCCTCTAAAATTACTGTTCTTTCCGGTTCCTCTTCTATTTTCGCAGCTACACTTTCGGTAAGTTTTAAAGGGTCTATTAGTTTTCCATTAAGGTAAATAGTATTATTTTCGGTAATGGTTACTATAATATTCTCTGATGATTCAGCCGCAGCAAAATCTCCACTGGGCAAATTAATTTTCACTCTATTTTCTAAATTTACAAAAGTAGTAGTCAACATAAAAAATATCAATAAAAGAAAAACTACATCAATTAAGGGGGTCAAGTCAAAGCTAGCGCCTTTTTTATTCAGGTGAGGAAACTTCATATGCCGCTTCACCACCCTGACTAAGACCATCCCGAATAATCCCACTTCCATTAGTTTCCTGATAAGTTAGAAGATCAATAAGTTCTACACAATTTATTTCCATCTCTCTTATTAATTTATCTACTCGGTGAGATAAATAATTGAAAATCACGATAGTCGGTATAGCTATCGATAATCCAAAGGCAGTAGTAAGTAGAGCCTCCGAAATTCCTCCTGCCAGTGCTTCTGGTTTACCTACTCCCATAACCGCTATTACATTAAAGGCCTTAACCATACCAAATACTGTTCCTAAAAGCCCTAATAGTGGAGTAATATTACCGATAGTGGAAAGGGTAGACAAATTTCTCTCTAATATAGGAATTTCTTGATTGGCACTATCTTCAATCGCCTCTTTCATCTCATTTCGTCCCTGGCCAAATTTCATTAGACCGGCCAACATAATCTTTGAAATGGGAGTGGGGCTTTTACGACAGGCAGAAATAGCCAGTTCAATGCTCCCCTTTTTAACTAAATTTTTAATTCGCAAAACAAATCTTTTAGTTTTAGTTTTAATACTCTTTAAATAGAACATCCTCTCAAAGAAAATAGTAACTGCAATTAACGAACATAAAAAGATGGGATACATTAAGAACCCACCTTTTTCAAATATTTCTAACATTAAATATTTGCCCCCTCTTCTTTAGTTTTTAAGATATGAAATTAATTTGTTAATTTGTAAATTCTCCAATTAGCCAATTTACTAATTAATTTAGTCGTTAGTGAATAGTGAATAGTCGTTAGTTTTAAATACAGGATACAAGTTCACGGTTTTTAGTTATTAGTTTATAGTTTTTAGACAAGAAAAATTAGAATTCTAAAAACGCAAAGCCAGGTTATAATAAAATTCTGTATATATTTTTATATTTTTTGTAGGGGTCGAATTTATTCGACCCGAAACGGGTTCGATGAATCGAACCCCTACCTCAACAGGCGAGACGCCTGTCCTACGGTTTTATATAGATTATTGAGGGCGTATAGCAATACGCCCCTACTTCTAAATTTTAATTCCTGTTCTGTCTTCCATTTCTTCGCTATATACTCGATACTGTTTCCCTACCCACTATTTCTTTTCTTTCTTTTTCTTTTCTTCACGCGATACTCGATACTGTTTTTCACTTGTAACTCGCAACTTGTAACCTATAACTCGTTACTAATTACTCACTACTTATCACTGTATTTTCTATTCGCTCTACATTATTTAGTACTCTATCTCCTGATTCCTGTATTCTTAATTCTTCTTTTCTCTTTTTTTCTTCTTGGCTATTCACTATTCACTAACGACTAACGACTATTAATTTTCTTCCTTTAATACTTCCAATCTTTCCTTGGCTTTCCCCACATACGGGCTCTGAGGAAATTTTGAAATTAAGTCTTGATAATCAGAAATAGCCTTTTCTTTATTTTTTAACATTTCCCAGCAAATAGCCATGGTATAGAAAACATCATCACCGTATTCCAGACCGGAATAATCTTTTAAATATCTTTCTCCCGCCTTGATGGCCTTTTCATATTCATCTTTTTTAAAATAGGAAAGGCACAGACCATACAAAGCCTCTGACATATATGGGCTATCAGGATATTCTCTTACCAGTATTTCTAAATTGATAATATTATCCATCCAGTCCTCTTCCTGTAAATATATCTGGCTTAGTAGATAGATAGCTTCTGCCCTAAAACTATTCTTACTGTAAGAATTTACAAACTTTCCCAGTTCTGCCTTAGCCATATCCTTATTCCCTGAAAGAAAATAATTCTTAGCAACTCTAAATTGCGCTTCTTCAGCAAATTTACTATCAGGATAAATACTTATGAGTTTTTTGAATTCCTCAATCGAGGCATTATACTCTCTGTTCTCTAAATAAGTCCAGGCGATAGCATATTGGGCATTTGCTGCGAAATCCCCATCAGGATACATTTCGATAAGTTTTTCATATACTTCTCGGGCATTTTGATAGTCTTTAAGATTATACCATGATTCGCCCGCCATAAATTTTGCTTTTTGATTCAAATCTAAATTTTCTTCATCTTTTTCCACTTTGTTAAAATATTCACCTGATTTTTTATAATCAGCTAACTGAAAATAACTCCACCCCATCCAGTAATAGCTTTCTGAGAGCAAGGGAGATTGAGGGAATAATTGAATAATTTTATCAAATTCCCCAATTGCTTCTTTATAACTCTTTTGATTATAATAATAATTTCCTAATCTAAAATATGCCTCCTGAGAAAAATTACTCCGGGGGTATTTTCCTCTTAATTCTTCAAATGCTGCAATTTCTCCTTCTTGATCTCCTAATTCCTTAGAGGCCTTCCCCCTTAAATAAAGTGCTTCATCAGTGGATGCTTTCTCTAATTCCGTTAAAGCTAATTTAAACTTTTTTAAATCATACAAATCCTTACCCAGCTCAAAATGGGCTGACTTAATAAATTCACTTTGCGGATATTTCTCTATAAATTTTTGAAATTCTAAAATTGCCTTTTCTTTATCACCTTGCCGAGAATAAGCTAAACCTAAATCAAAAGCGATTTTTTCTAATATAGAATCTTCCACTTCAAGTTGGTTTATGCTCTCCAGGCTTTCAATAGCTTTGCTATATTCTTGTAAATTAAGCCAGCAGCGAGCCAGTAAATATTGAGCCTCTTCTTTTCTCACATCTTTTATTTCTGTTTCTGAGATTAAATCCTCTAATTTTACTATTGCTTCTTCATATTTATTTTCTTTAAATAAACTTAAAGCCTCATAATATTTTACTTCGGAAGCCAATTCAAATCCTGGGAAGGAAAATAATAAATTATAAAATACTTCTTCCGCTTCTGCATATTTTTCGGATCTTAAGTAAGCCTGACCCAACAAGAAATATACCTCCTCCAACTCTTTCCCCTGATATTCGGAATATTTCTCCAAAAATTCCCGGTATACTTTTATTGTCCCCTGGTAATTTTTTACCTGAAAATAGGATTTACCTAACTTGTGCATGGCTTGTAAAGCTAAATCACTATTGGGAAAATCATTTAATAATTTCAAAAACCTCTCGGCTGCTTCCTCATATTCTTCTAAAAGATAATAACACCACCCGCTGCCCCAGAGGGCATCATCGGTATATTCGTTTATCTCCGAATCGGTTACTACTCTCTCATACTCTACCTGAGCAAATTTATACTCTTCCTGCTGAAAATAACACTCGGCAAACAAATAACGGGCTTGGGGATAATCACTCTTTATATCCAGGGCTTTTTTTAGTTCTTCAATTGCCACGATATAATCTTTTAAGGAATAAAATTCATAGCCTAACTTATAATGTTCTTCGGCTTTTTCTTCCACACCACCGGTCTTTAATTGGGTCGCTTTTTCTCTTTCTTCACGGTATTCATCCATCTGATTAAGCTGATAATATGAGCGGGAAAGGAATTGACGGGCTTCTTCAAATTCAGGATTATAATCTAAAGATCTATTAAATTCTTCGATGGCTTTATCATATTCACCTTTCAAATAATAATCATAACCGGTATTAAAATACTTTAAAGTCTCTCTTCCGTATTTTTTCTCTTCCAGACAATTATTTAAAAAATGCTTGGCTGTATTATCAAAAGAATCTAACTTGATAACTTCTTCCCATTGAGAAATAGAATTATCCAAATCCCCTATCTTGTAATAGCTTAAGGCCAAATAGTAATGAGGTTCCTTAAAGTCAGAATTTGCCAAAATAGATGATTTAAAATAATTTACCGCTTCTTCAAAATTGCCACTTTTATAGGACAGGTAACCTCTTTCGTAATTTTCATAGGCTTTCCGACCATATTTTTGGGCTTGTTCATTTTTTTTAATAAACCAGGAGATTTCTTTATTCTGGGGATCTATCCTTAAAACTTCTTCACACTCATCAAGAGAAAGACCTATTTCTCCTATAGCATAATAAATCTGAACCAAATAAAGATGTGCTTCTAACATATCCGGATTATATTCTATAGAAGAAATAAAGTAATTAATCGCCTGCTCATGCTCACCTTTAGAATAAAAGGCATATCCCAATCTAAAGTAAGCCTGGGAAGCTTTTTTATAAATATCTTTACTTTTCAATTGATTATCTTCTATCAATTGGATAAAACTATTTAAACTGTTTACCTCCCTAATAGTCCAATGGGTTCTGTTATAAATTTCCGCTAAAAGATAATAAGCTTCAGCATAATTAGGATCTACTGCTACTGCCCTTTCTCCGTATTCTATAGCCTCAGCCCATAACTTTTTACTGGGATAATCAACCCCCTCATATTCAACTATAGCTTTATCTACCAAATCAAGACATTGATAATAATTACTCAGAGCTTCAAGGGAAGTGATAGAAGTTTTTTCCAGTCTATCTTTATCTTGAATTGATAATTCAACATTTAACTCTTTTAAGATAAATAAAACAACCTTTTCTTTTAGGCTAAAAATATCTGTATTTCCCACTACGAAGTCTCGAAAAGCGGTAATTTCCCCAGTGGAGTTATCGTACTTTTTAAGACTTAAAATTAAATTAGAGGGAGAAGAAAGATAAAAATCACCAAAAAATATAACCTCAGTACCTAAATTCTCACTAAACTGGGTTAATAGAGATTTATCTATCTCGGCAGAAGTGGGGGACAGTCCATATCTAGAGCGTAAGTCTTCTATATCTTGGCGAGGAGAACAGATAAGAGTATCAACTTGAGAAAGGCCATCTATTAGTATATCGGTCAAACCCTTACTTAACCAATCCCAGCCTGGCTGACCGGTACGATTATTAAAATATAAAATACTTATCTTTCTATCATCGGAGGCTTGAGCAATCTGTGTATTATAAAAAAAAGCAATCATTATTGCTAAAACAATAATGATATAAAAATATTTCAATGAAAACTTTTCTTTTAAAAGATAATTGGGTATTTTAGTCATTAATTCACCTTATCAAATTAAAAACTTAAAGCGAAAAACCATAATTCAAAACTCAAAAAACACAAAATTATATAATGATAAAAATTCTGTATATATTTTTATATTTTTTGTAGGGGTCGGATTTATCCGACCCGAAACGGGTTCGATGAATCGAACCCCTACATTTACATAGACAGGCGAGACGCCTGTCCTACGAGAAGGTTGGTAGATTGATTTTGTATTTTTTGTATTTGTATTTTTCCTTCCCGCATTTTCTGCCCGCACCTAAACGCTATACGCTATACGCTAATTTTACGCTAAACGCTAATTTATAAAATTATACCTTATTTAATTGAAAAAGTAAAAACGATTTCCTTGATTTTTACCTGGTCTCCCTCTTTAATTCCTTTTTTAATTAAAGCCTTCTCCAAACCCATTTTTTTTATAATTTTTTGGAAATAACTTATTGCTTCCCCACTATTAAAATTGGTCATCGCTACTATCCGCTCAATCTCTGCACCAGTAACCTCATAAATATCTCCCTTTTTATTAATTACAAATCGAGGGGTAAATTTGTAAACTGCTACCTTTTTGGGTAAAACCTCAGCAACCGTTTCTTTTTCTTTTAATTTTAATTCATCCAACAAAGAAGAAAGAGCATATATTAGTTTATTTAATCCTTCTCCGGTTAAAGCAGAAATGGGAAAAATTTGATAACCTTCCTTATTAAAAGTATCTTTAAGGTAAGTCATATTTTCTTTAACATAGGTAAGGTCACATTTATTTATGGCGATAATCTGCGGTTTCTTAGTCAGTTTTTCACTAAAACTATCTAATTCCTTGTTTATAGCCCTAAAACTATATAATGGGTCCTCTTTTTTTATCATAGAACCATCGATAACATGTAAGATTATCTTAGTTCTTTCAATATGTTTTAAAAACTTATCTCCCAAGCCAGTACCCTGATGGGCACCTTCGATAAGACCGGGAATATCTGCTGCAA
>Ga0222702_1000425_pt1 | contig 12005 bp, 9 predicted proteins | sample AntAcemetage1504_FD_181152 | JGI IMG/M metagenome (GOLD analysis project Ga0222702, IMG submission 181152) | Saline water microbial communities from Ace Lake, Antarctica - #1504 | ecosystem: Environmental > Aquatic > Non-marine Saline and Alkaline > Saline | place: Antarctica: Ace Lake...
TATATACCGCTGAAAGTGAAAGCTGCACCGGGATTTCCTTCCCGTCTTTTCGTATGGCATCCAGATCGAGTGTTTTACCCACTAGGGCTCCCAGCCCTTTCTGCTGAAATAATGGGAAGGCGGCCTGGTGCGCTTCATGATAACGCGAGGGCGCGAGTAACGAGCGCAGGTCTTGTCCAATGGCTTCGGTGTTTGTGTAGCCGAGAATACGCTCAGCGGCAGGATTCCAATAGGATATCCGACCTTCAGGATCCATCATGAGAATAGCATTCTGGGCGGAGTCGGTAATGCCGCGTATGCGCGATTCGCTCTCCCGAAGCGCCTTCTCCGCCTGCTTGCGGTCGGTAATATCTTTCGCTATGGCAACAACCGAAATGACTATGTTCTGTTCGTTAAATATCGGCTTAAATGTTGTTATAAAATAAAGGTTTCCACTGGGTTTAGGAACAACATTTTCAACGACTTTAGTCTGGCCTGTTTCAAATACCTCTTTGGTTACATCCCGGCGAAAATCTGCCCCGTCTTTTTGATAGATCCCCCATAGGTCATTACCAATAATCACTTCCAACGTTTTTCCTAGCGCTTGTGCAAAAGCCTTGTTTGCATAGGTGAATTGATAATCAGAATTAAGAGCAATAAGGGGATCGCTGGCTTCATCAAGAATCTTGGCGTGATCGACAGGGTTGGTTAGCGCAATAATTTTAGGTTTCACTCCGTTATACTCCAACTTATTGGGTTGACATTTATTTTTTTCTTGTACCACATAGTTTCCGGTCGGTGCCAGATTATTGCAACTATTTCGAATTGTAATCTTGCGTAAAATACGCAAAATGGAAAAACAACATTACAGGAAGTTGCAAATATCACGTCATCCAGGGAAAATCACGATCAATAATCTGCACATTTCAACCCGCATTCATTGATCTGGATTGATCACCCAACCTCACGACTTGTATTTGGAATTGAGTGAGTCGATTCATGAAAATATGACATGAGCCGGACCTTGTCTTCCCTTACTAACAAATAATTTCGATCAAAGGGGAATACTGAGGATTACCTTTGGAGTGTAGTAGAATGTTTGAATTCAGTGGCGGCTTTAGCCGTCCGCTGGAACGATTGTGTTAGGATTTAAGTTTTATCATCACGCTGTTTTCTCAATAATTTACTGTTGTGTCCCCTTAATTTCCCGTTCACTGGGGGTGGCCCGGTCCACCCTGTACAGGAAGATGGCGCAGCACAACATTTCACGGGAGTCACTATAAGCGGGGACAGTAAAACCGGCGCTTTCCTTCGTTCCGACTTTTACCTGAATCTGGATGATACGCAGAAAATCGGCTACGGTAAAAACAGCAGTTACTTTAAACCATAAAAACCCCCGCCTCATCTGAAGTGTGCGGGGGCTTTTTGTCTTTCCTTCGTGATTACCGGAATTATTCCTTGATCTTTCCCTCCGACTTCAGCGTGGATCTCAGTTCTTTCTTGAGGACTTTGCCTAAGATATTCTTGGGCAGCTCCGTACGGATATCCACATATTTCGGCACCTTATAGGATGCCATGTTGGCCCGGCACCAGTCCTTGAATGCCTCCTCCGTCAACACTTCCCCCGGATGGAGAACCAGGCAGGCCATCACCTCTTCACCAAAGATCGCGTCGGGCACGCCGACCACGGCCGATTCCATGACCTGCGGGTGCTGGTAAATAATTCCTTCCAACTCTTTCGGATAGATATTCTCTCCGCCCCGGATGATCATTTCCTTTTTCCGATCGACAATGAAGAGATAGCCGTCCTCATCCTTATAGGCCATATCCCCCGTATGGAGCCATCCGCCCCGCAGGGTCTGAGCCGTATCTTCCGGTTTGTTGAAATATCCCTTCATAACATGGTCGCCCTGAATGCAGATCTCTCCCACTTCCCCCTGGGGAACTTCCTCATCCCGTTCATCGAAGAGCCTGGCCTCGGTCCCTGCAAAGGGAATCCCGATGGAACCGATCTTCCGAACGCCATCGATGGGATTGGCGGTCGCCCCGGCGGTGCCTTCGGTCAGTCCATACCCCTCGACGATGATCATGTTGAATTGCTCCTCAAACTTGCGGATGGCCTCGACAGGCATGGGTGCGGCGCCGCAGACGCCGTAACGGAGGGAGGATACATCCACCCCTTCGTCGCTCGGCGTATTCAAGAGGATCTGGTAGACCGTCGGCACACCGCTAAAGATGGAGACGCGGTATTTCGCGACACACTCCCAGAACTCGGAGGCCGAGAAACCCCGGCGCAGGATAATCTGTGATCCTCTCGTCAGGGGAGATGTTCCTGTGATTACCAGTCCGTTGACGTGGAACAGAGGGAGGAAACACATGATTACGTCTTTCTCGTCTATGTTGGCGAGCAGGCTCGCCTGCCAGGAGTTGGTCAAAATATTCTTGTGGGTAAGTAGAACGCCCTTGGGAGTACCCGTCGTGCCCGATGTATAAACGATCGTTGATACATCCGAAAGATCGATCTCCACGGTGGGCAGCGACACCTCCTCCGTCAGCATTTTCTCAAAGGCATGGAAACGATCATCCGTTGCATCCCGTTCGATTACGTTTTTCAATGCCGGGGTGTCGTCGATGATCTTGTCGACATGCTCCCGATAATTATGATCGACAAGCAAGCACACCGCCCCGGAATCGTTAAGCAGATACTTGATTTCACCGGTCTGCCACCAGCAATTGACCGGACCGGCGATCCCCCCTATCTTGATGATTCCGAAATAGGCGTAGAAAAACTCCGGGGAGTTGTCCATGAGGATACATACCCGATCGCCTTTCCGGACACCCAGTTTCTGAAGGCCTTTGGCTACCCGGGTGCTCTGCTCGTCCAGTTCCCGATAGGTGATGTCCCGTTCGTAATAGCGTATGGCGATTTTATCACTGTAGCGACGGGCTTGAGTCGCCACCATTTCCCCGATGTTCGCAAACTCTGATTTCATTTCTCTCTCCTTTTTTAATGATAATTAACCCCCGTATCGTCGCAGGCGAGAATGCACTATTTCAAATATGTCTATTTGCCTGATTTCTATAGGACATTGCCTCTGACAGGAGTGAGTATAGGAATAATGATCTTGTATGTCAACAAAATATTGACATGTATGTCAATGAAATATTGACACCCATTTGCGGGTTGCAGATAACCGATAAAGGGATGCATCACAGTTTCCATCCTTTTGCGAAATCGCCTTGCTTTTTCGTCTGCCAGCAATTCGTTGCATAATCACCTCCATTTCATTGAATACTGAGGATTACCTTTGGAAGTGTAGTAGAATGTTTGAATTCAGTGGCGGCATTAGCCGTCCGCTGGAACGATTGTGTTAGGTTTTAACTTTGATGCAGTCGTAAAAAGTCGAAAACCACCATTTTCGTCATTCCGGCGGAAGCCGGAATCCAGTAAATTCAACAACTTCTGGATACCGGATCAAGTCCGGTATGACGGTTTTGAGACTTTTTACGAAGGCATCAATATTGATAACAAAAAAAGGGGTTACGAAAACTCGTAACCCCTTGAGGGTTTTGGCTCCCCAGCGCGGACTCGAACCACGGACAAGCTGGTTAACAGCCAGCTGCTCTACCAACTGAGCTACTGGGGAATGTCCATATTTTACAAATCGAAAGGAGCTTCTATCAGAACTTGTAATCTTTTACAACTGACTTGTGCAAAATCCTACCTGCAATCCACGCAGGTGGCCAGTTCACTGAAGGGTACTCCGGTGGTTTTGCTTATGTAGTTGAGCTGGTCTTCGGGCGCGAAAAATCTTCCGCATACCGGGCAGGGGACCATCTTGAAGACCTTGTCCCAGATGATTCTCCTGGCTCCGTCACCATCGTACTCCATCTTTACGTAACCAGTGGGACATACATAGGCACAGGAACCACATCCTATGCAGGCATTCGGATCAAAATCGATTACCGGCTCATCGACATCCCGGTCTCGGCCCCTGTCCCGGAACGTCAACGCGCCCACACCTACAATCTCCTGGCATGTCCTGACGCACAATCCACAGAGTATGCAGTCATGCCCCTCGGCTTTCCCGGGAGATACTTCCACTCCAAGCTTTTGCGCTATCTCCTTTACCGCCTGAGTTTCGGGATATTTATAATAGAGAAGCCGCGCAGCTGCTTTTCTACTTTCCCCGACCTTGTCCGAATCGGTTATGATCTCCATTCCGTCTTCAACCGGAGTATTACAGGATGTGGCGATCTGCCACTTTCCATTAGTCTTCACTTCCACACTGCACAGGCGGCAGGCTCCGAAAGGGGTAAGTTCATCGTGATGGCAAAGGGTGGGAATCTCTATCTTCAATGTGCGGGCATTTTCCAGTATGGTAGATCCTTCTTTCGCCTTAACCTTCTGCCCATTTATTACAATATTAAGCATCATTATCACCTTATCCGCTATGTTTTATACAGCCTTTTCCCAGACTACGACCCTGTAACAACGAAGGCAGCGTTGCGCTTCTTTCATGGCGTCAGCAACTCCGAAGCCACCTTCCACTTCTCCAAATCCGTCGGTTCTTTCCTTCGCATCGAGGAATGCAACCCTCCCAGCGGGTTCGGCAACCACAAATCCCCGTCCTCTTTGCTTTGCCAGGTCGACACCCTTAAACGATACTCTTTGTGCCGGTTCTGTCCCTCGGAGATAGCAGTCTATGCTCCGAGCTCCCCGGTTTCCCATATCGAGGGCCTCTATCAGCGTAGCCGGTCCTGTCAAGCAATCCCCGCCAGCAAAGACGCCTTCCATGTCTGTCGCAAGAGTTTCCGGATCCGCTTTTATGGTTCCCCAATCGGTTGTACTGATCCCTTCAGTCATCGAAGGAAACTCCGAATGCTGACCGATGGCGGCTATTATCATGCCCGTTTTCACGGTGAACTCGGAACCCTTGACGGGAACGGGTCTTCTCCTCCCGCTTTCATCGGGTTTGCCCAGCTTCATCTTGATGCACTGTGCCCCCGTGACTACTCCATCGCTCGCGATGATTTTTACGGGGACAGCCAGAAATCTGATGGAGATGCCTTCTTCCTCGGCGCTCTTTATCTCCTCATCGCTTGCCGGCATTTCGGTCCTTGATCTCCTGTAGATAATCTCAACATCCTTGAAGCCAAGTCTCGCACAACTGCGGGCGCAATCCAAAGCGACATTTCCACCACCTACGATCATAACCTTATCGACTGGTTTGGTTTTTTTGCCGAGATTCATATCCCTGAGAAATTCGACTCCGTCCACAAAACCTTCATATCCTTCCCCTTCGCCCTCTACACCCATAGGATTCCCCATGTGCGCGCCGACGGCGATGAACAGGGCGCTATATCCCTCTTTGCGGAGACCTTTCATGTTGAGCTTTTCTATCTTTGTGTTCAGCCTGATCTCTACGCCCATTCTCTTTATCAGGTCGATCTCATGGTTGAGAATATCTTCCGGGAGGCGATAATCTGGAATCCCCACAGCGGCCATCCCTCCGGCATGCGGCAGAGACTCAAAGATGGTGACACCATAACCCTTCAGGCGGAGGTTGTAAGCGGCTGCAAGACCTGCCGGCCCCGCCCCTATAATCGCGACCCGCTCTTTCTTCTCCTCCGCTAGGGCATTGAGTGGACTTGCGCCATTTGCCAGATCAAAGTCGGCAGCCGCCCTCTTGAGCAGCCTAATCGACAGAGAATCATCCATATCCTTGCGCACACATGCATCCTCGCATGGATGGGTGCATACACGTCCTATAACGCCAGGGAGAATGCAATCTTTGCGAATCAGGTTGAGGGATTCTTCAAACCGGTTATTTTTAATCAGTTCAATGTAACCAGGTATATCAAGTCCGGCAGGACACGCGTCTATGCAGGGCGCCGTCACCGCGGACAGATATTCTTTGTCTCCCAGCTTCTTTTCTCCATTAATCAGGGCAAGAAAATCGGACTTGTAGTGCCTGATCGCGTCCAGTACCGGAAAGAGAGCCGATTGGCCAAAACTGCACTTGCTGTTTTCAGACACCTGTTTCACTATATCGCGCATCTCTGAGAGATCTGCTTTCCTGCCTTTCCCTTCTCCCATGCCTTCCATAAGATCGAGCAGCCTGTCAATCCCGATCATGCAGACGGAGCATTCGCCGCATGAGATCTTGCGTATTTCCTTAAGATAATTAAAGGTAAGTGACAGTATGTCAGCCTTTGAATCCTTGACCGCAAGGCCTCCCCATCCCATCATCGCCGTGAACTTACCACCGGACTCGGGAAGCTTTATATCCACAGCCTTTGATGTCTTCCCATCCCGGTTATCCATTACCTTGCCGTTCCAACTGCTAAATGCAACTTTATTCATTCTCAAGCACCTTATCCTGTGTAGTGTCAGCACCAAAGAGACTGTGAGCCTCGCACCCGGCGCCTTTGATCTGCTACATTTATCCCTTCAACTCGTCCCAGGAATGCAAATTCTCTACCTTGTCGAGCAGTTTATTATATTCCATGATTACTCTGTCCTGTATCTTCTGTATAGAATCGGGTGTAAGATGGCGAAACCGGCCCTGTGGTTTCAGGTAATCCTCTACAGATCTCAGCTTGTCCGGTTTGACGGTCATTCGATACTTCCCCTCTTCTATTTCATACAGAGGGAAAACACCTGTTTCAACAGCCAGACGTCCCAGTTTGATAGTTTCTTCCGAAGCCGTCCTCCATCCGGTCGGACAAACGGTCAGACAGTGTATGTAACTTGGTCCTTCAACTTCTCTTGCTTTTTTTACCTTGTTCATAAAATCAAGAGGATAACTATGACAGGCTGTAGCAATATAGGGTACATTGTGAGCCGCAATAATCTCGGCAATGTTTTTCTTCCATTCATTTTTTCCCTGGCTGGCCGCACCGGTAGGATTGGTGGTGGTCGAAGCCCCAAAAGGAGTAGCACCGGAACGCTGTATTCCGGTATTCATATACGCCTCGTTATCAAAGCAGACATAGAGAAGATCGTGCCCTCTTTCCATGGCACCGGAGAGAGCCTGTAAACCGATATCAAACGTGCCGCCGTCCCCCCCAATACACACGGTTTTTACTTTTCTGTCCGCTATTTTTCCCTTCCGACGCAGGACTTTCAGACCAGCTTCAACTCCCGCGCCGACCGATGCGGAATTCGGAAATGCCACGTGAATCCAGGGGAGGTTCCACGCGGTTGTGGGATACATGGTTGATATCACCTCCATGCAGCCTGTGGCATTTACAATCACCGTATCTTTACCGAGGGCCTTGCACATCAGGCGGATGGCAAGCGCCTCTCCACATCCCTGGCACGCGCGGTGCCCGGCACTGAAATGTTCTTCTTTATCCACCAGCCGTGGGGCATACAGGTCAAAGTTTTCTACTATATTCATGATCCCCTCACTCCAAAAATTTCGTATTCCTCTTCCGGTCCTGTCTTCGCCACTCTGGCAGCCTTTTCGGCTATCTTGACAAAATCTCCGACAGGGACATCACGGCCACCAAGACCGATAATTTCACTGATAATCATTGGGCGATCCTTCTCGTCATAGAGCGCCGACCTGACCTCCGAGAATACCGGGCCACCCGGCCCACCAAAGGAAACCGCCCTGTCAAGTACAGCTACTACTTTGGCGCCCTTCACGGCTTCTCTAAGTTCCTCGAAGGGGAACGGCCTCCAGAGCCTCAGCTTCAGCAATCCAACCTTCATTCCCTTGTCACGAAGCTGATCAACTGCAACTTCAGCCGTCTCGGCCATGGATCCTATGGCAAACAGCAGCACTTCGGCCCCCTCCGTTCTGTAACTCTCCACCGGCTTGTAACTGCGGCCGAACTTTTCCTCCCACTCCTTCCATACTTCCAGTATAACCTTCTTGGAACCTTTGAGTACTTCATCGTTGGCCTTCATGCACTCATTAAATATTTCCGGCAGGGCAAGTGTTCCCATGGAGACGATATTATCGGGGTGAACCGCGGCATATGGTTTGTATTCGGGAAGAAATGCATCCACCTCCTCTTGATTTGGAAACATCATCGGTTCGACCACATGGGTAAGCTGGAAGCCGTCGAGGTTCAGGTTAACTGGCAACATAACATCCCTGTGCTCTGCAATCTTGAAGGATTGGACAGCCATGTCAACAACCTCCTGACCGTTCGCAGCGAACATCGATATCCAGCCGGCATCTCTCTGTGACATGATGTCACTGTGATCGTTCCATATGTTGATGGGACCGGACAGGGCGCGGTTACCGATGATCATAACAACGGGAAGTCGCATGGACGACACAATCGGGACAACCTCAGCCATATATAGAAGACCCTGCGAACTCGTTGCCGTGAATGCACGTGCACCGGCGCCGGATGCCCCGCAACAAGCGCTCAGGGCGGAGTGCTCCGATTCCACACAGATAAAGTCGGCATCAAGCCTTCCCTCCGCAACGATATCCGACAGGTGTTCCGGGACATGCGTATTGGGTGTAATGGGATAGGCTGCTATTACGTCAGGCCTGCACAACGCGACTGCCTCCGCGGCGGCAAGGGCTATCTCCATACCAATTCTTTCAGACATAAGCTATCCCTCCTCCACCATTGTTATGGCGCCCGGCCAGCACTCATGGGCGCAGATCCCGCATCCCTTGCAATAATCCAGATCAGCCACAAAGTATCCATCAGCATCCTGAGAGATGCATCCCTCAGGGCAAAATATATAACAGACACCACATTTTATGCACCTGCTGTTGTCATACACAGGCCGCTGGGCCCTCCAGCTTCCGGTATGGTACTCACGGGCACTCCCAGGTCTGAACACCATACAACCGGGGTTTACTTCCTGCCAGTCTTCCGGCCATTTCTTCTCTTTTTTCATAAGATATTAACCTCAAACCATTCAGTTTGCTTCAACAATTTTTACTTCGTTATAAGCCCTTTCCATGGCCTTTATATTTTTCGGTGCTATCCTTCCGAACCGGTGCGTCAGAGGAGGCTTTGCCGATTCTATTTTCACAAGACCGGTCGCCTTGATCACCGCTCCAAGCATGGTCGTGTTTGTTATCGGAACACCCAACTCATCCCAGGCTATCCTTGACGCATCAACGGTGGCCACTCTACCATTAAAATCAACTTCTTCTTTGATTTCTTCCGGAGATTTGCCCGTATTGACGATAAGAATACCGTCCTGTTTCAGTCCCTCGGTAACGTTAATCAGACCAACAAGGCTTGGATCAAGCACCACCACAACATCAGGATCATAGACTCCGGATCTTACCTTTATCTGCTTGTTGTCGACACGGTTAAACGCAGCCACTGGAGCACCCCTTCTCTCGGGGCCAAAACTTGGGAAGCCCTGTGCGTACTGCCCCTCCTCAATTGCGGCCAGTGCCAGCATCTCAACCGATGTAACAGCACCCTGACCACCCCTTCCATGCCACCTTACTTCAATCATCAGGAAATTCTCCCTTACACGAATTAACAAAGTGTTTTCTAATATATTTGATTCAGCCTGTCAATACCAATCCAAAATAAAAACTCATCGTTTGAGTTGAACGGCTTTTTTGTTACCTGTGCAGTGTACAACCATACAAGTATATCAACTGTTTCTATCGCCTGAAGGGTCATGAACATTACTCAGGACTCAAACAGAGCAGTAGAATGATAAAGACCTCTTTTCTGGAGCGCTTCAGTACAAACAAAGTTACATTTTCCATAAAGGTGCACTTTCGATTTTCCTGATCATCATGACCGATAAATTGCTCATTTTCAAATAATTCATTTTTTTCTTGACAAGTCCCACAATTTATCATATCAGCATATCTGTAGACTGTAGACTGTAGACCACATGTACATTCTTAGAGATTCCGGTAGACACGGATAAAGGAATTTTTTAGAGTGATAGAGAATTTTTTTGGTAATAAATACACTATAGTTACTGAAACGTTGAGACCTATGAAACTTAAAAGTGTGAAAGAAAGTGCAACCGAATACATAAGGAATAAGATCATCACGGGTGAGTTTGTTGCTGGCCAAACGATAAATGAAACCGCTTTAGCCTCACACCTCAGTATCAGTAGACCTCCTATTCGTGAAGCTCTGAGGACACTGGAAAATGAGCGTCTGATTGTCAGCGTTCCCAGAAAGGGAACATATGTTAGAAAAGTATCTATGAAAGATTTACGAGACCTCTATCAGGTAAGGGAGATGATTGAATGTTATGCCATTGAACTTCTCAAGAGGAAAAATATCAGAAATCTACCTGAAGTGACCTCCTCCCTTGAAGCTTCTTCACATTTATCCATTCCCGAGAGCAATGATACGGAACAAAAATTAACTTACCTCACGGCCTCATATGATTTTCACGTAAAATTGGTTAAATCTTCTGGCAATGAACTATTAACGTACTGGAACAATTCAATGTGCTCCCATTTGAATCGCTATCAGTTTATATATTTCTATGCGTCAGGCTCTCATGAAAATTCTCAAAAACACCATCAGCAGATTTTGGATTTTATCACAGCGGGTGCTTATGAAAAAGCCCAAAAATTATTGATGGAGCATATCCAGTATACCTTTGAACGTTTGCGGGACAAAGTTTCCAGCAACGAGGTGTAAATAGCATAGGCAAAAACTAACAAAAGAAAGGGAGGATCGAAAAATGGTAAAAAGAAGATGTTCGTTATTAGTGGTATTGGCAGTAACCTTAGGTCTCGTGTTTCTTGTTTTTGGAAGTCCGGCACAAGCAACAGGAAAAACGATTAAGTGGAAAGCGCAATCAGCGTGGCACCGGGGTGATGCATTTCACAACGAGGCCGAGTTCTTTTGCGAAGCACTAAAAAAGACAAGTTGCGGCCAGCTGGTAATCCCCAAAATGTTTGCTGTAGGGGAATTGGTAGGTCCTATACAGGCCATGACCGAAACTGCAGCAGGGCGACTTGATTTGACACACAATAGCGGCATGTATGTTGCCGGAACCCTGATATGGACAGGACTCCCCATTGGAAGCAGACCGGGGTATGCCAATGAGAGTATTTTTTCGTCACTTCGATACCTTTACTATGGCGGTGGATTAGATCTTTACAATGAATACATTCAGACAAAGTTTAACCTGTATTCACTGCCCGTTGTCTGTACTGCCTCCGAGGCAGTATATTCAATGAAACCCCTTCGCAGTTTAGCTGATTTTAAAGGCTTGAAGATTCGAACCTCAGGCCTGAACAAGATGTTTTTTGAAGCCCTGGGCGCAACCTGTATTTCGATTCCCATGACGGATGTGACACCTGCCATGCAAAGGGGTGAATTGGATGCCTGTGAAATGAGTTCGTTTTATATTGATTCCAAATCCGGTATCGAGGATATCGCGAAATATGTATTGACCGGTACCATCCATCAACCCGTAGGGATAACCGTACAGGTATTTATTAACCTCGATACCTGGAATGCCCTGCCTGAGAATCTAAAACAGGCGGTAAATGATGCCGCTGAGTTAAGCATGTGGCATTCATTCGTCTATGGTGGTTATATGGATCAGGTTATAGCCGAAAAATGGTCGAAGAAAATGGAAATAATAGAGGTTACGCCGGAAATGCAGGAAGGCTTCGTTAAGGCGACTGAAAAAGTAAGAAAAGATATTATGGCAAACAAAGATCCATGGGGCGCCAAGATACTGAACCACGAAAAAGCGTTTATGGACAAATTTCATAAATATGCCGTAGAACCGTGGTAAAACTACATTGCCACTTCTCTCCGAGCACATATTGCAAAGGAGAGAAGTGGCATAAATTAGAAACTAACGAAACAAGTAGGAATATTGAGTGATGAAGAATGCTTTGAAATATATCGACTTCATAAGTGACAAGGCCGGAGCTATTTCATGCTGGTTTGTTATTCTTCAAATGTTTGTTACTGTCTTAATCGTGGTAGAAAGGTACGTTTTTAACAGGGGTGATGACTGGGCATTTGAACTTTCCTGGATGTTCTATAGCATGGTGTTTCTCTTTGCATTTGCCTACACAGAAACAAAA
>Ga0222702_1000426_pt1 | contig 11998 bp, 15 predicted proteins | sample AntAcemetage1504_FD_181152 | JGI IMG/M metagenome (GOLD analysis project Ga0222702, IMG submission 181152) | Saline water microbial communities from Ace Lake, Antarctica - #1504 | ecosystem: Environmental > Aquatic > Non-marine Saline and Alkaline > Saline | place: Antarctica: Ace Lake...
CTCGGTATTTGTTATGACGCGCCGGAGGAAGACAGTGGCGCCGTGGAATCTTCGACTTCTCTTTATCGTCCTGCTGGCGGGGCTTTTTGACACCGCGGGCAACATCTTCTTCGCCCTGGCATCCAGCCTGGGAAGACTCGACATATCGACGACACTCACCTCACTCTACCCAGCCGGGACGATTTTCCTGGCCTGGTTCATTCTCAAGGAACGCCTGGCTCCGCGACAGTGGTTCGGCGTTGTGGTCGCCATCGTCGCGCTCATTCTTATCGCGTCGTGAGAGGACGATGGTAAGACACTATAGGCTGAGATAGGGAATCAAGTGTTTTACTTTTTCTGCAATTCCTCCAGCGCCTGTGTATATCTCGAGTACTCAGGATTAGCGAATTGAGTAATTTTGCAGCGTGTAACGACTTGCTATACCTCTGCAGCTTGAAGTGACACCTTCTTAGTACTGTTACATATCCATTGCATACCGACTTCTTTAAACCCGAATTTCTCGTGAAATAGGCGAGACGGTTCATTTGGCGGTATAAGATTGTACTCACAGGTGATGATAGGAATGCTATTAGAACGGGCGTAATGAAAGATATCCCGGTACAACATCGTTCCAATTTTTAAGCCAGCATATTTTGCATCAACCACAATCCTGTCAATGTATAGAAAGCCAGGATAGAGTGAAGAAAACCAATCATAGTTCTCGTTTTGGTATGAGCAATTTCTCCCCATAGCAAGTAAAAAAGCCGCGATGTTGCCCCCAACGACTGCCACCCTGTGGTATGCAGAAAGCTGGTCAAGATCGCGTAAACGCTTTACATCCATCGGACTTGTGTATTGGACCTCAACATCATTTATGTCAACGATAGTCTGGTAGTCGAGCTCATTGGAGTCGCGAATCAAAAATTTTCCCATTCAAAGACCTAACATCTGCCCTAAATAAAGGGCGCTGTACCTGGTTAGTTTTAACTTAATCACTGAATACAATACTTTTGGTGCCTTCCCACAGAGTAGACACACCAATTTCCCTTAGCTTTTCCAGATCAGAAGTAATAGTTGCGAAATGATTTCCTGCAAGGGAGCCTGCTTTAGATGCGAAGTGAACACAGCCATAGGCTATCAATATCTCAGTTTCGCTTTTCCCCTTAGGGTATAATAATACCTGACCAGGCGCTGGATAGGATGTGGCGTCTTCATATCCTACACCAAAGTCCCTGTCACCAAGAGGAATCCACATCCCTTCGCCACTCCAGCGAACGTGAACGACTTTACTTACAAAGGGTATTACTTTGCGAAAGGACTCGCAAGTTTTAGGTGATCTGCTATCTTCAAAAACGGCATCAAACTTATGTCCAGCTATTTCTATAATCATAGTAACCTCAATACTTGCAATACTTGGTTTTTAGTTTTGTTTAACGCCATGCATCAGCGGCGCGGCTTTTATCGACTATGTTATTCATGTGGTTTCATCATGCAATGAAACATGGTGCTGAAGGCGTTTCGCAACCCTTGTATCATGTTCAGTTACTGCTATGGGGCGCAGCGGAATAGCCGTCAAGTGCAAGGTTTTGTTGGATGCTCCTTTTTATCCGCAGATCAGCAGAGCCACGTAGGGAACGACATTGAAAACCAGAAAGACGATTTTGAACAACCCGAGGAGCGAGTACATGACCACGTTGAAGGTTTCTCGGGGAATGGGAAACCATTTGCTTTGCGTACGGTATACCAAATCCGGGGCCAATATACACATTGAGATCCAGAGGACCAACAAGGCCCCGTTTATGATTGTACACCACATAAAGAATGTTGTTAGTGTCTGAATATCCATGATGCTCCTCCTTTATCTTTCTGCATCTAACACCTAAATCACCTGCTTTTATGGAGCCGCAGCGGAATAAAAGTCAGGCGCATTTTATTGTTAGCCCTTTTTCAATACAACTGCCTTGTTAAGAAACAATTTTGGTCTTTCAACTACTGCCAGGCCAGCGTCATTGGCTTTTTTTATAGTATTTTCAAAGGCCTCTTTTGAAACATGAAATGGTGGTTCGACCATGAAAACTTGCCCACCCGGATTTAGAATCGCTTCTATTTCATTAAAAAATCTGTCCACATTAGGAACTTCATGAATCATATAGAATAAAAGGACAAAATCAACATGCTCTAACACACCTGTTTCTTGCACTTCGCACTTATGTAGTGCGATCCGTTCCTCAAGTTCAGTTCCTTGAATCTTGTCTCGTAGCTTCTGAAGCATCCCTTCCTGCAAATCAGCAGCAATAACTCGACCGGATTTGCCAACCATTTGAGCCATGTCAATAGCGAAAAAGCCTGGACCACAGCCTATATCCAGAACAATCATCCCTTCTTTAATATAGGGACTTAATATTTTCTGTGGATTTTGTATCCATCTTCGAAACCTAGTATCGAGACCGCCCGCTATTTCAACCGGACAAACTCGATTTTTTCTTTTGCTCATTATTTAATATTCCTTTTTCATGGCGCTTTCTCCTTTCTATTTAGGTTTTGGGATAAACCCTTTTAAAGGAAAAGCGCCTTTTTTCTACATCATTTTAAATTTACACAAGATATCTTACACTACCCAATCTTGGGGAAGCTTTGGAAGCTCATTGAGCGCCTTTGCAAATCTTTCGGGATTAAATGGTTCCTTTTTTTTCAGTACATCGAAAACTTCTGAAGTAACAACGCAGCCAATAAGCTCCTTAGCCTCTTCTTCAGAATATTTTTCGGATATCAAACGATCAAAAGTTTGACGAGTCTCAGGCGGATCATTCGCCTGAAGTTGATTATCGATAACCTCTAAAATTGCAGATTTCAAATAGAGGTTTTCTTCCATATTTTCCTCTCATCGACAATTATAACGCCAAGGGTAACGGGTAGCAAGGGTTTCCACAAAAGATGGTTGATGGCATTTTTTTCAAAAGCTGTTTTGGCCTTTCAAAACGGCCGCTCCTTGCTGTACTGTTGACCCGTTTGTTCGCGAAAGCGATTATCGATTTCAGATTGAGATCGTTACAGTTCTATAGTTGCTTCTGTCATTTGGCTTTGGCCTAGTTCCGTGAGAAATACATCATCCATCGACAGTTTACCGCATTGAGGGCAAATAATGTCCTTCTCGAATGTGGGACGCATGCTACTATCATCAATTCCGATCTTCCCGACATCACAATCGAATTTCTTCCGGCATTTTTTACATTCAAAATTGATCTTCATTTTTGCTTCTCCATATTGTGTTATCGCAAACGCCAAGCATGAGGGGCTGGGAAAAGTGGAGCGACCGAAGGGAGTGCAGCTTTTCCCAGCCCCTTTCAATACTTTTGTTCGGCCTTTTATTGCGGCTATACAATTACTTCAATTTGCCATTCCAATATTCGACGTATGATAAATACGCATCTCTCGCAGTCAAAAATTCTATGTGCTGTTTTACATTCAATCTATACGCAAGTATGCGGCTTATCCCCATTCTGCGAGCTTTTTCCATTCTGTGATTGCCATCAATCAAATTATAATACCCAGGAGAAATTTCAGCTAATAATACTGGACAAGAAACATCGACCAAATCCGCATGTGTTTCGTCTATAGATGAAAATGATTTAGGGAAATCAGCCACTGAGACTTCTACAAGATCGATTTTATTCGAATTCTTTTTTATATACTCAAGCATTTTTGTGATATTAAACACAAAAATGCCATTTGGAAACACTTCATCGCCTTTATCACAAGGACATGGGATAAAATTTTCATTTGCTTCTAACTTTTCAGCGGATTGAAGTCTCTCCAAATCAAAATTCGATCTTTTCACTAACACCTCTTACTGTATTTCTACAGGATTATCACTAAATTTCTTATAGGCCGAACGTGCCGCTGACTGGCCGGGGAAATGAATGAATTGCCCAAGGATGGCTTTCAACTTCGCCATTAGGTGGAGGATCGTAGGGAAATGCCTCTCGATTCTTTTCAAGTATACGCCAGACATGATCGGGTACTTCAAATGGCACCCGAATCTGGTCAATAGCTTGTCCAGGCACACCAGAATACTGAATAATCCCTTTCGATATTAACGGAGCTGCATATCCTCCATCCTGATTAGTCTGAAACATTTTTTGTTTGCGGTACAACAGGTATCCGATGATTTCTCGCTCTTTATCGCTCATATACGGGATATACTCACGTACCGCTTTTTCCTTACGGCGTTTTAGACGCCATTGATCGAATATAACAGCTGGCTTAAATACTTTTGTCAACGCACTACCTATCGCGGCCAAAGCCAAGCATCCAAAAATCACCGTGCCAATTGCAGGGAGAGCGGTCCATAAAGGGCTATCGGTCGTTGGGATGACCTTGAATTTAACCAACGCGACGAGCAGGCCACAAGCAATCGCCAAGGCAGTTGTTTGCCATTCACTCGCCTTGAGAATTTCCAGCCATTTTGGATCAACAGGATTTATTGGCATGTGCTATATTAACCATATACTTTGCGTAAAAACGCTGAATTAGAGTGTAAACTTCGCAACTTTAGTAGCTGTTGCTTGTGCCGCATAACGCCCTGCATAACCGGCTGGTGAAAGCTGCATAGCAAAGCGGCGCAGCTTTTGCCAGGCCGTCGTTAATGCAGTTGTTATGAGCAGTTTCTACCCAAAGAAGCAGCCAAAGGAATCTTTATCAATTTCCTTAACCAAAATTCCTAAGTCTTTAGCCGATCCTTTTGGTTCGTAGATAACCCATTTCTCATTTGCCCTTTTCCAATACAACTTCCAGATGTTCTGGCTTTTAACATACGCCAACTTGGCCATTGGCATTTTTGTGAATTCCGAAGGGTTTTTCCAGACTGGACGCACTTCATAAATGATTACATTATTTTTCTCTATCTCATATTCAAACCGCAATTGATCCTTAAAATGTTCCGGCGTTCTCTCTGAACAAAAAACGCCAACTTTATTTTTAACTTTCTGGAGATCGATGTCTGTGAATGCCATTATTCATTATCCTTGCTCATAACGCCAAGCTAAGCAGCCGGGCAGAGCTTTACTTGAAACATGTGACTTAGATGATTGAAAAAAACTTCCTAAGCGGCGCAGGCCCGCCCGGTCCGCCTTGAGCGCCTATTATACGACATTTTGCCCATCCCGATGAATTGGCTTCAGCCGATAAATCACCTTCGCCTCAGGACTGTTCATGGCGTGCCAAAGATCCCAATCCTGCTGCAAACCCAACCAAAAATCTGCCGACATACCCAACACACGAGACAGCCGTAAAGCGGTATCTGGAGTTACCGAACGCCGACCCTTGATGATTTCGTTAAGGCGAGGGTAGGAAACACCCAGATGACGAGCAAGCTTTGTCTGTGTTAGCTCAAGGGGCTTAACAAATTCCTCGAAAAGCATTTCCCCCGGATGAGTTGGCGGACGCTTTCGGGGGAGTCGCCGGCCAACAACGTCATTAGTGGTAATCTGTGATTTCGATCTCGCAGGCATGACCTTCCTCCCATATAAAACAAATTCGATATTGCTGATTAATCCGGATACTGTACTGGTTCTCTCGATCACCCTTAAGGCGCTCCAGTCGGTTTCCTGGAGGCACCTTACAAGCCGTTTGGGAATTACAAAGTTAGCATAACGCTTGAGCTAAGGCGCGCGGTTTACGGCGTCGTCTTCAGTTCCTTGTTGTGTGATTGTTCGTTTTCTGGCTTTTTGATGGTTATCGGCTCACCTTTTTCCCCCGCGTAGAATACGATGATCTCTGCTGGCTCATCCCCCTCATTCCTTCCATAATGCCATGTGTCCACGACCTCAATTATTGGATCATACGGCGTCAGGCGCAATACTTGTCCACTGTCTGTAATGACGGTGAGTTCGCCTTTGAGCAGAACACCAGCATTGATGAATGGATGGGTATGTATCGGAAGAGTATAGCCTGGCGGAATCGTGATCCGCAGAATCGTGATCTCTGGCGTACCCCCAGCGTATCCCGGCAACGGCTGGCCATTCCAGCTTGCGGTTGACTTGATCAGCTGAACCGACCGGACATCTTGGGCATATTTCGGTGATGCGCAACCTGCCACGAGGAGGGCAGACAAAATGCAGTACACTACTTTCTTCATTATTCTTCCTCCACATAACAATTGAATTAACCGGCCGCTATAAGCGAGCGAACCGAGCTATTAGCGGTCTGGTTGAATGACTTGTTATGCTTTAATAACAAGTTAATTTAACGAATTATCCTTCCAGTATTTCGTACCTTTAACCGTTGCCTGAAGAGCTAAACCAGACTCTGTTAACTGATATATAGTGATATTATCGACAGTAGCCTCACCACCAACAGCCGCCCCTTTGTCACTAGCCTTAGCTGCTGCATCAGCTTGAACACCAAAAGCCCAGCCATGCTCCACAAAACGTTTCATGGTATCAGAGCTATGGAATACGAAAACTGCGCGGAAGTCTTTAGCGCCAAGGCCTAAACCGACGCCAACCTCACCCATTTTCATAAACGTGTGTTTCCCAGACTTATTATTTTTGACTACACCATATCCGCCACCGAAACTGGCAAAAATAATATTGATATTAACGTTGCTGAATACGGCGTAACCTGGGGCGCTGGAAATTTGAGCTTTAACATCCGGTTTTAGTTTATAAAGATCTAAAAGAACTTCATTTTTCATAGTGAAAACCGACTGGCGCTTTTCCGCCGAAGTGTTACCACCCATAGTAACACACCCCCCAATGCTTAATGATAGTATTATACAAATTAATGTCGATATTCGATTCATATTCATCCTCCTTTTTTTACTATAAATTTTTGGTTGCTGTTAAGTAGCATAACATTTACATATCAGGCAGTTCTGCCTGATATCCTGATATTGAATGGGTGAACAGGCAGGTTTGCTTGTTTTCAATATTCAATATTCTTTATGGTAATGAAAAACATGTTAAAATAGGCCGATAGCTATGTCAAGTATAAGTAATATTCTTGATGATATACGCTAGGTAATGCGACGGCGACACTATTCGATTCGCACGGAACGAACATATTGAGGAACAGGGTCAGAGCTTTTCTCCCACATTACTGCTTCAAGATTATTCGGATGTAACACCGCCGCCGCCCATTGGATCGAAGACCAGGTCGTTCTGTTGTGAAAAATAGTAGAGGATGTGCGCAATCATTTGGCCTGGAATACGTCCCGGCCACTCATCGCCGAAACGCCGGTCGCAGTCATTCCAGTCCCACGTGTCCCATGTCCTTAAACCCCAGTCAAGTTCTTTGAATCGTTGGAGATCGTCTTTTCCTTCCAAGGCCAGCGACCATACCATCGGCTCTGTCCAGCCATGTTTTTCGGCCACCTGGGAGACGGTGAAACCCCTCGATAAATCGGTATTTGGCTGAAATGCCAATGTTGGCATTTTGGCCAAATGGTTACGAATCGTTTCCCTGACCAGTCCCAATCTCCCCGCAATCCTGTCCTGTGGAATCCCGAGGCGGTTCATACGGAATATCTTGAGCTCCATACCCATCTGGGTTGCCGCCCGGAGATCGGCAATATAGGAATCTACTGCCTGCCGGGAACGGCCAATGACCTTACCAATCTCTGAAGATGTCAGACTGGGATTGTTCTGAAATGCCCGTCTCGCAGTCTTTTTTGTTTCCTCTTCAGTCAGTTGCCGGGGGCCTATGGCCTTTTGGGCTGCATAGAGCAGGGGATCGAAGCCGGCCAGGTCCTTTATTATGACGGCAACCTCTGTTATCCCTGCCGCCTTGTAGGCGCTCCATCTGTGCGCGCCATCGAGGATGCGGTATTTACCGGGCTTGTCAGGCGCGGGTTCTACTTCAATAGGATCAAAGATGAAACCATCCCTGATATTTGCTGTAAATATGCCGACACGTTTCTGATCAATCCTGTCTCGCGGGTATATTGCTTCATCGAGTATGATGTCTGAAATGGATATCCTGGTTGTTGCTTTTACCATGGCCGTGATCCGCTCGTACAAAAGAGAGGAAAGCTTGAGGTCAAATGTTTATTCTTTAATACTCCCACTAAGATTCTTACCATGAATGCCAAATCCCCATAAATTCAATGATAAAGATTTGACCCCCCTCCCCCCATGACCCCTTTATATTTACTATTCGATAACGTCAAACCCCCAACGTGTCCAAGTAGTAATGTGCCTGTCAAAGTGGGCTGCGGGTAACCCAATGAGTAAAGCATGGCGAGCCCTTGTCATGCCCACGTAGGCAACTCGGCGCTCTTCAGTATTTTCATTTGATTCAACTGCTCCGATAACCGCATTAAAAAACTGAGCTGACCCTAAAACCAAGACCCCGTCGATACTTTCTCCCTTTACTTGGTGAATCGTCTCTTGTCGAATTGGAGGGAAAATGGCTTGGGGCTCAAAAAGAGGTAACGTCATTTGATTTGCATCCAGTCCTGTTCGCCTGATCTTTAGTCCCATGCTTGGGATGTTGGAGATCCCTATAGTGGTAAACAAGTTTGAGAGATTCGTTTTGAGGCTATCAATCCATACAGAGCCGTTTTCGTTTACAGAAGGGAGTCCATCTGGCGATTTTGTAAATTGCCAGATGGCCAGCTTTACCTTGTCCCACTCCTTCGACTCCGGACTCTCGTCTAAAGCCTCCCAAAAACCAGGTTCATCGGTCATTTGACGTACCGCATTTTCAACGATCTCTTGAGCCTTTTTATAATCGCTACGCGCATCACGATAAAACGCTGCTTGTGCCATCTCTTTTGTGAGACCTTTAAGAGCGGTATAATTTACTTCCCCTCGTATCGATTCGAGTTGGTTGTGTGCTCGACAAAGAATGGCACTATTAGATTGCGGAATATCTGCTTGAACTAGAAGACGCTCAAATTCTTCAATACTATGACTAAAGTCAGCCTTTTGTTCTCTCACCACAAAGGGGCGACGATATTTGTTTCCATTCGTCACACACCCGACAAACAAAGTGTTGCCGCTGATATTCCTCACGGATTCTGCAATTTGGCAATTGCAGCGAAACGATTGACTTAGGGGTTTCTCAGGAATTTTCCATTTTTCCTTGAGTGCCGGAAGAGATGTCGAATCAGCCATACTAAATTCGTATATACATTGATCAGGGTCGCCTACAAGGGTAATCTTTGTGCCTTTATCGCGCAGAAAATTGAGAAGAATAAGAAGCCAGATATTTGTGTCCTGAGCCTCATCAACCAAGATCTCAGGAAATCTGCGTGCAATGCAGTCAGCTATGTGAGGACGATCAAAAAGAATACGACACGCCAAGTAAACACGTTGCGCATGAGTGTATAGCCCAAGTTTAAAGAACTCTTGCACTGGATTATGCCACTTGAATCCAAGTGTTTGTCCTCCAAATTTTCTGGAAGCTTTGAAGGCTACTTTCCCATCGTCGGGGAACGGTATAATCTCCCACGCAGGAACTGTAAGTATCCTACCGTTTTTAAGCTTTGACCAAGCTTGAAGTTTTTTATTTGCACGATCACCAGGCCGAGGAGCGATAAAAAGTTTTGGTTTTTTTGACAAACCTGTCAATAGATGGCCAAATGGTGTGATGATAAAACGTTCAACAAACGAATCAAAGGTCCCGACATAATTTGGGTCCGAAAGCAAGTCTCTTCGGCCAACTTTAATTGTTGCCTCGTGGAATTCACGTATAGCGGCATTTGTGAATGAAAGCAGTGCGAGGCCCCCAACATGATAGTCCCAATTAGCACCTCTCCAGATAAACCGCCTACATGAAGTCCACGTCTTTCCACTACCAGGTGATGCGCGAAGGAGATACTCCAACTCGTCGGCAAAGATGGCGTCTTTTTGCTCCTCAGTCGGATTCTGGTACAGGATCTGCTCCCGAAGCTTCTCCGTTTGGCTCATCAAATTCCTCGTTGCTGACAACCCCTAGGAACATAAAAACATTCCTAATGTATTGCGGTACTGAGTCCGCTACTAATTCTGTGTTCTCGATAAGACCGGCCAGTTCCTGAGCAAATCTACCCTTGGAAGTTTTACTTTCAAGAAACTCTGAAAGAAACTTGTCGGCCTTTTCTTCATCTGACTCAAGAGCTTGAATGTCGGTTTCAAGAGCTACGCCCTTGGTTGGGTGCATAGCTTTGTAAGCCTTAACCATTAATGGAAGCAATTCTGGCGAACGCGCGAGTTCATGTTCAAACGTAATCTGGCAAAATTCGACGCGAAGATTGGAGATTTCGCCCTCTTTAGCTTTTAGGCCGACAGCAGTTGCGGAAGGTGTTCCTTTCTTATTCTTATCATCACCATCGGTGAGAATGGCGACAGGTAAACTAAGACGACCCTCTCCCAAAAGCGGAAGGAAAGCGTTGAAGTTGATTCCATCGGCGTTCAGCACCGTGACTGCGGAATCCTTGAGGCTGCCTCCAGCAATTTTAGCGAGTGCTGGAAGCAAGAGAGCCTCTGCGATTCCTTCAACCATCAGGATACGGCGGGCGAAGAAGAGTTCTGCGCGTGTTGCATCCAAAAAGCGCTGAAGCTTTTTTTTCAATATAGGGTCAAAATCAATAGCGCAGACTGAGACAGAGGCAACGTTGTTCTGATCCTCGTGGACTGAAATAATTGATTCAATAGGTGCCTGACTTGCCAGAATGGGCGAATGGCTGCTAGCGATAACTTGCACCTCATTACCACTCCTTTCGGCAGCCACTTTTACCAAGTGGCGCAGAAGGAGTACTTGAAGTTGTGGGTGGAGGTGAGCTTCAGGTTCTTCAACTAAGATAGCTCTAAAAGAGAATGGGTCACTCCGTCTGAGTGTCCCTAGTGTCGCGGCTGTGAATACGAGATTGTTATAACCAAGGCCATTGAGAGCGAACGGCAAACCTTCGATCTCAGGCTGAAGACCTGCAATGATTCGATGAAAAGTCGGATCACTGAAGATTAGTTCTGTCTTCTGCGTAAGTTCCCTTCCAGCTATCGCCGCCATTTGAGTGTCGATGTCCTTTTTTGCATCTTTAACTGGCGTCAATCCGCGAATTTTGTCATTTGCGTCTTTCACAATCGTTTCGAAATTTTCGTGTTCGTCCTCCTCGGTAAGGCAATCTATGAGCCGTGATACTTGAGAGTGTCTTCCAGGCCTTAGCCCGCTTTCAGGGTCACGGAGTGGCTGAAGGTAAATGGAAGTTAGTTTGTCATAGAGATTAGAGGGAAGAGATCCTCCCTCGGTTTCACCTCCCCACATCTTCACGTTAGCCCTTCGTGTAATCGAATTGTACTCTGCACGGGCGTTTAGCTGAATCTCGAATTTGCCATCACCAATGTCCACGAGACATTCCTGAAAGTGTACTTCATCCTCGTCTTCCAAATCACAAAAGGTACAAGAAACCTCAATGGGGGCACCCTCAGCCTCCCTACGAAAATCATCTTCATTTAATCGAAGCGCGTCGTAGTCCCGACTGGAGAATAACATCAACCTCAACGCATCAATAATTGTTGTTTTCCCTGCATTATTCTCTCCAACAATTACACTTAGGCCCCGAGGAAAGTTTATTGTGAGGTCATCAATCTTGCGAAAGTTTCTAATTTTTAACTTGTTTAACCACATACCCAACCATTTTTCGTTTTGGCGATCACAATATCAATCTAAGCTGTTCACAAAAAACAAAAGCCCCGTCTCTCTTTTAGAAAAACAGGGCTTTAGATGATCAGACCATAATCTCTCCCGTGTTTACATTTGTTCACAGGCACATATGATGCGTTCAAGATCAATAATATGCTAAACCACTAACCCCATTATGATATCTTGTCAAGAAATATTACGGTGAGAATTTCTTCCAACAATATTCATTGCCGCTTTTATCCCATCCGATCCGCTTGATATTATACCGCCGGAATAACCGCTGGCCGTTCCCGTCTCAAATATCGAGGGCAAAGCGGACTGCCCACCCAACATCAACCATCTTTCCCGGAGGCAGGGACATGATCAATGATCCGATTTTCCCCTTCGAAACAGTCTG
>Ga0222702_1000427_pt1 | contig 11995 bp, 9 predicted proteins | sample AntAcemetage1504_FD_181152 | JGI IMG/M metagenome (GOLD analysis project Ga0222702, IMG submission 181152) | Saline water microbial communities from Ace Lake, Antarctica - #1504 | ecosystem: Environmental > Aquatic > Non-marine Saline and Alkaline > Saline | place: Antarctica: Ace Lake...
AGATACTTTGGAAAGCATTCTTGAATAAAGGAGGTATAAAACACTCGCCTGAGAAGTTGTCATTAGTAGCTAAAGAGATAGAAAGATTTCTTTATAAACCACTTGATGCAATTAATAAATTAGAGAAATTTGATGCCAGATGGAAAGCTTCCGGACCCTGGGAATGCAATAGATCAAGATCTAATAATAATAAATAGTGGCACATCCTATTTTTTCTATGATTTAGCTTTCTATTTTACGAGGCTTTCTTTTAAGACGTCTATCTATAATAATAGATAAAACCTCAGTTATCCAAATAAGAAACTCCCCGGCTTCTTTGTGTTTTCTTTGGGTTTTCCCTTAAAAAATACCGAATTATTAAACTGGTTTAACCTTCTCCTGTCATCTTGCAGAAGTGATATCAGTAAAAATAGGTGTTTGTCCCTATTAATCCTTTTCTTCCAGGACAATCCAAAAGTTACCGGACTATTGACTTGGCACACCTTCCTTATTTAAGAAAATGGGATGTGTCCACTTATTTGAATATGACAAACGAAACGTCCCCTCGTCTTATACTCAAGGAGCTAATTTTTCTTAAGCATTTGAAGTTTTTCTAATGTTTTTTCGGCAACAATCTTCTCTTTATTGAAATGCTTTATCATCCTATTAAGACATTTTTGCTTTTCTTTCTCATCACCAAGATACTTAGCGCAAGCGTTCATAAACTCTTTTGTTTTGGCTATGTTTGCTTCCACTTCATCCGGTATTTTTTCACTATCATGCTTTACTGCATTTTCCGGACATACGTTATGACATATACCGCAATGAATACAGTTATCCATGTTTATTTCTGCATGTTCGTTATCCATATAAATCGTGTCTACAGGACATTCTTCAACACATATACTACAACCTACACATTCATTTTTATCTACCCACGGCATTTTATTATTCCTCCTTTGTTTTTTTTAATATCCATAGTTCTTCTTACCTGCACGTACAGGTACTTTGAGCCAGTTTTCGGGTAGGACAATTTGAATTTCCTTTATTTTAAATTACAAAAGTTTACGGGGTCAAGTTTCCGGGGTCAGGTCTTGCAATATCACTTTTTATCTTCCCGCTTCAATTTTTTCAATCGCCCTGCTCACTGTAGTATATTCACGCCAATATATTCTGCTATCTATTTGTTATATTGCAAGACCTGACCCCGTACTCTTTTATTTTGTGACCGGATATCTTGACTTTTTTATGCTCACTTATTTTGCTGAACCATACTGCTCTTCAAAGAGGTGGATTATCCCTAGGGCTTCTAACTTTGATCGTGGTATCATGGCCGTCACCTGGACAACACCGGGAAGCCTGCTGATCATGATGGAGCCGACTATGGTGGCCCGATTTTTTACTTCATCCATAGACAACCCTATCAGTTCGGACATCCGGGTCAGACCATTGGCTACAGCAGCATCGAGTGTGGGACCAGATCCGATAACCTGCAGGGGGAAGACGTCCTCTTCCAACTGCGTCTGGTACTGGCTGGCTAGCTTGCGTGCCGCTGCCAGGAGAGTAGAGTCATAGGGTTGAGCAAGGAAAGGAAGGTCTTCCCGGTTTGGCAGGAGAATGGGGCCATCCAGTTTAAGACCCTTGACAACTTCAACATCCAGGGTGACTTCGGCACTGACGTCGGTGGTGTGCCCGGCGATTTCCCCGTCTCCCATCATGGCATGAACATCTCCGATGTAGATGCCTGCTCCCGGCACCTTAACCGGAACTATCAATATTGCTCCTTCACACACTTCGTTAGAGTCCATATGACCATCGGTACGATTCAACAGTTCTTCTGCAGTCAGCCCATATTTATGGGGTGCACCGACTAAAAATGCCCCAAAATCTCCAGCATTGTGGGATGAAGGAATGGGAACGGCAGGACAACTACCCACATTTCCAATCATAGGCCTAACCCGGGTGATAATGCCAGGTAGATCTGCCTTCGCCCACAAGTTAATAGGATATTGCATGGCTTCAGGTGGAAGAGCAGCAAATTCTACTGCACGGTTAGCGATAGTTTTACAAGCTTCACTGCTCACCGTTATTGCCGTAGTTTTCTCTTGGTCGAACACCATAGTATAACCTGATTTGAGATGAAAAGGAGTAACAGGATTTCCACACTTTTTGCAACGAATACAGTCTTTCCCTGTTCCCTCAAGGCGAGTGGGAGGATTAATTATATCGCATACGGGACAACGGGCTGCGACATATGGGTCACCTACAAAGTAGCCTTCTACGGCCTGCTCTGTTCCGGAAACAGTAGCGGTGGAAAGGATATTTACCTTTCTGATTCGCAATGCTACCGCATCGCCGACTTCTGCACTGGCAACAGCTATAGGGCGTGTTACTTCATGGCCACTAGGACCCTCTGGTGTGATCATTGGCCCCCAGCACCCGGGGGAAGTGTGTGCAGTGATAGTACCTCCATCGGCTACCGGTCCCAGCATAGGTTCTTTAGGATTCAGTACCCAAACATTGTCATTAGTTCGAACGATTTTCTCTGTCATTATAAAAACCTCCTTAAATTGGTTTTAAAATTTGGATCAATTGTTAAAAGGAAACCACCTTTTAACACTCCCCGTATGTTTTTTAGTATGACAATTAGGCCTTAGACGCTGGTTTACTAGTAAATAACTTTGGTAAGTTAACTGACAACAGACCCAAAAATACACCGACTAGGAGGAGAACAACTGATCCTACGAAATCAAAGTTTGTAGCAAAGAACACGGCCCAACATGCAAAAGCTCCTGGACCAAAGGAGAAAAATGGGATATCTGTCATCATAATAACTATTGCTGCAGCAAGAACGAATACTAACAATCCCAATCCCGCAGGGGCACCTATTGATTGGACCGAGTATTGTTGCGCCAAAATACACGCAAAGCCAACCAAATATTGGTCCCCATATAGCTGTTGTCGCAACTTTTACGGCAGCTTGATTGTTTGCCCCGGCTGCAAAAAACAGTCCCCAAGTAATAAATACCGGCCAGGCATGAAGAGGCCAGATAATAGGGACACCTATTTATCAGCTTTCTTCTTAAGTCTTTCCTTAGGACGTCTATCTATAATAACACATAAAGCCTCAACTATCCGTTTAAGAACTCCTCAGACCCTACAGACTTTCCGTTAAAGATTACCTAATTATTAACCTGGCAGAGCTTCTCTATTTATTTAATTTAAAAGCAAAATATTAATTGTCTAAGAAAATAGGATGTGTCCATATTTATTACTAAATGTCTTTTTCACTATCCTATTGCTTCCATAGCTTTGTTAATTCTTCTAAGAGCTGTACTCAAATCAAAATTCTTACGCTCTTCAGGTGCTAAAACGTCAAATAATTCTGTTTCAATACGTGAATTCATATCCTTAATTTCACCATCTGATCTGCCAAGGTTTTTCTTGTATTTCCCTAAATCTATATCGGCGTCATCCTCTTGAAGTTTCTTTTTAAACAACATCATTACTTCTTTATTGGTTAAATCAAACTTATTACGCAAAACAAAATCAATATCATAGAAATCCCGAGGAGCTATAATTTTTCTTATCGCACCTGCACGTAACTTTTCCGCTATGAGCTCATTTAAAGATAAGCAATTAATTTGACCACCATCAAAAAGTGGATCACCTGTAAATGGATGTAGAAAAACATGCTGTACCGGACGTTTTTCTATTCTGTCAAGCGGATTAAATCTAAGCCCAATCTCTAATTTAATTTTCGCTTCTACCTTACGTAGTGCGGATTGGTAAACAAAGTAAAATACATACTGCTTAGACTCATTACGTCCGGGATTACCAGCATCGTCTAACCTCATACCAAACTGTTCAACGAATTTTTTAATTTTATCTTTAACCGGTTGGATACATTTACGTCTTTGACCGCGTGTAGCTTCATACTGTGGTAATATCATGCTGAAATCAAGATCCTCGCTTAATCGATAATACACATAATAAACCTTATTAAGGCAAGTTCCTCCTTTGAAAATAAGGTTTTCGGAAAGCTCATATATTCGTGAGAGAATCAAGGTTAAATAATAATCTTTTTCGATTAGAGGTAACAGAAAACCCCTTTTCTTTGATGATCTTCCTAATACTTTTACAAACTCATCAATATTTTCGTGAATCATTAACTATAACTCTCCATTTTTTATTAAGGGTACCTTTGCGCGAACCATTAAGAGAACCGATAGATGTCTTTTCTATGCTTTTTATGAGAGGCTTTAAAATATTTTCAGGAACTCCGGTATCATCAAGTATCAACCCAATACGCTTTCTAGTCCTAATATTGGGAAAGCAAACTGCATATTTGACTAGCTTTTTTATATCACATTTATTACTCATTACTATTTCTGTAAATATCTTGGAAGCGCCTATAATACCTCCAACAGGATTATTAAAATAAATGAGATCTACTAGCGTCCTCTCCTTTGAGCTGATGTTTACCTCTTCATCATTTACTTTTATTTTTTCTATCCCATACATACGATTTTTCATTATCTTTATAAATTTATAAGATAAACCGCAAATTATTTTATCCATACGCTTCGTGGTATTTAGAACATACACCGTTTGAAAAAGCTGTTCTGTAAATCCGTAATAGTTAAACATGGTCGAGTATCCGACATAGTAGTTTTTCTTCGGAAAGAAAAGCGGGGGGATAAGCAGCTCATCTACGCCCATCCCCTCGGGGCCGGCTTCAAGAGGTGAAAAAGCATAGACACCTGGTTTTATTGGGGAGAGTATTTTTTTCTTTTTGAGCCTAAAAACAATTTGTTTTCTATCCTCCGGCAAAAGATTAAATAATTGATCCATATCTTTCGCCGTAATAATATCTTTTTTTTCATAGGTCAAACGTGCTACAATATTCGTCTCTATCGGTCCTAAAATTTTGTATGTATTTTTAGGTTTCATAGGTTATCTCCCAAATAACTTACAGTATATTTATTTACATTGTCATTTTACCACACTAATTAGCAATGTCAAAATAAAAAACAAGAGTAAGCTCTCAAATATTTGATATTTTAATAGACTTATCCTATTTTTTCTATGGATTAGCTTTCCATTTTACGAGGGCTTCCCTTAGGACGTCTATCTATAGTAATACCTAAAGCCTCAACCATCCGGTTAAGAAACTCCTAAGATCTTATAGTTTTTCCACTAAAAGTTACCGAATTTATTGACTTGGTAAACCCTCCCTATTTATCTAATAATTCTATTATTTATTTTGTCCCCTTGTCTTGCCTTGTTATATTAATTCCAATCCCAGAAAGAAGTTATGTCAAATGTTGAGACCTGACCCTTTTATTACCTTATAGTTTAAGGTTATTCTTGTGGAAGTTCATTGATGTAGACAGCTAAAAAAGCTAATACTGAGAAAGGAATGGGGGGGTCAAATATTTATTCTTCCTTTTTGTTGTATAAATAATTTAAATACCCGCTTAGGATGATTAAAGATGCGCCAAATATGCTATACATTCCTGGAATTTCTTTAAAAAAAAGCACTCCTATAACAGCACTAAAAACTATTTGTAAATAATAATAAAAAGATACCAACTTGATTGGGGCTAACCTGTAGGCTTTGGTAAGAGCAATTTGCGCCGCCAAACCTACCAATCCCAATAAGAGAAGAATTAAAATACTTAATGAATCAGGAATAACAAAATTACCCTGCCAAAGCAATAATCCTAAAGATAACAAACCAATAACGTATCCAAAATAATTGACTATAACCAGGGGATGATCAGTTAACCGCAAACTACGTAAAGCTATATGTGTTACAGCAGTGACAATTGCTCCAAATATACCGACTATAGCTGGATATATGTCCAAATTAAAACCAGGCTTAATGATTAATATGGCTCCTATGAACGCTAAAACAAAAACAGTAATTTTCGCAGTATTTATTTTTTCCTTCAAAAATATGCTTGCCAAAAATAATATGAAAAATGGACTTAATTGCTTAATGGCAACTGCATCGGTCAAAATCATCACTTTTGCAGTATAAAAATAAGTAATTGTCGCAATCCCTGAAAGCACACTACGCCATAATAAAAGCGGTTTATTATTTCCCCAAAAAGGTATCTTTTCTTTTTTTAGTACTACGGGAACAATGAGCATAATAATAAGATTCCGAAAAAAAACAATTTCCATTACAGGAATATGTTTTAAATATTTTACAAATACTATCATCAAGGATAAACATATTGTAGCAATAATCATCATAAAAATTCCGAGCGTAGATTTATCAGGTCTTCCTTCTTTGGCTGATTTTGTAGTTTTGATGATAATGATTACCCCTTTTGTAAAATATTATCCGAATATAGTAAAAATATCTTCTTAAAGTAAAATAGATTTGAAACGGCCTTGAAAAAGAGGACCAATGATTTGATGTTTATTACGAAACCAATTGGTATATGCGCTATTGAGATAATGGATATCTTGGGACAGGTTGGGTTTTGTCGTTTTGATAAAAAGATGATAATGATTATCCATGAGGCAATAAGAGTGACAAGTCATTGTATATTTTATGAGCATTTCTTTTAATCTTTTTAAAAATACCTCTTTATCTCGAGAGGAATAGAATATCTTTTCTCTTCTGTTGCCCCTGGCGGTAATATGATAAAAGGTATTTTCAAAAGATAATCGTAATGGTCTAACCATATTAGAATTTTATCGCTTGAAAAAAGTTATGTCAAATGTTGAGACCTGACCCCTTTATTTCTTCACACAAATTTTATCTAATCCGAAAAAAAATATCATTAACCTTCTATAATAAAAATTGACAAATTATTGAAGTTACGAAGTTATATTTTTAAATAATTCAATTTATTATCTAAAAACTATCGGACCAATTTAGAGGAAGAATATGTTTGAAAAACAATATGAATTAAGGTATTTTGAAATGAATCAATACGGAGAAGCATCACCCCTTACTATTCTAACCCTATTAGAAGAAGCTGCTGCAGATCATTGCTTATCAATAGAATATGGTTTGTATGATTTAATGAAACAAGATATAGGATGGGTTTTGCTCGGAGGGTACATACAAATGGAACGGTATCCTTCTTATAAGGAAAAGGTTACAATCAGAACCTGGATGTCCAGATATGCAACAATTAGAGGTATTAGGGAAAATATAATTTTTGATGAGCAAGGTAATATTATAGGCAAAGCTAAGGGATTATGGTTATTTTTTGATATAAAAAGAAGAAGGCCAGTTAAAATTTTTGAGGATATTAAGAAAAAGTGGTCATATTTTCCGGAAGAAAGCCTTAAGAATGATATTAGAAAAAAAATTGAGCCCATTCATTCTGCTAAATATAGCAATAAATTTCGTGTGCATCAATTTGACATTGACTCGAATAAACATGTAAATAATTTAAGATATTTACAATGGCTTATAGAGTCTATTCCTCATGAGATTGTTGATAATTATTTTTTGCATACAATAGACGGCCGTTTTACCGCAGAAGCTTATTATGGACATACGATTAACTCTTTAACTGAATATGACAATTACGATAATGCCTTTATTCATACAATAAAAGATCTTAATAACGAACGGGTTTGTGTTACAGCAAAGAGCAAATGGAAAAAAAGGTTGTAATAATAAAAAGGGTAGAATCCTTTCTTATTGTTTACTTAAAAATAAATCATGGGTGCAATCCTGCAAATAGATGTGTTTAAAATTAAATCTATTCTGCTGATAAATTTCATAAGCATGACTACGGCATAATTTACAGGCCTTTTTAGGGATTGTAATTGCCATAATTGGAAAACCATGGTCTGTCTGTGATTGAATGACTCTTATCCCCGAGCAATGGTTGCATACGTAGATTTCTTCTGTCTGGTTTTCATTGATACTGTCGGTATCATAATAGACCTGTCGTTTTCTGGTGATTTTTTCCTGATGATTAAATTTTTTATAAGAAAGCTCGTTTCTGTTTTTCCAGTTTTGATAAATTATCTCACAAAGACGTTTGATATAATCAGTGATTTTCGGTGATTGTTTTAATTTTTCCGGTGAATAATCAGGTTCTTTAACCTGGGAATAATCCAATCCGGCCATTGCTAAAACTAAGCCTAAATTTACATAGGGAAGGGCCCCTTCAATAGAATAACCACCTTCTAAAACAGCAATATCGGCATTTAGTTTTTCACTCAACTGAGCATAACCCAATGCGCTGATGTTCATATTGGTCAGCGGGTCACTGTAATGATTATCCTGTCCGGCAGAATTAATAATTAAATCAGGTTGATATTCATTTAGGATAGGAAGTACCAGATTGTCTATCACGTAGAGATAACCTTCATCTCCGGTTTTGGGAGGAAGGGGAATATTAATATTATAGCCATATGCTCCCGGCCCCCCTAATTCATCAATAAAACCAGTCCCGGGGTAAAGTGTTCTTCCGTCTTGATGCAGAGAAATATACAAAGTATCCGGATCATTCCAGAAGATATTCTGAGTTCCGTCTCCATGGTGACAATCGGTATCAACAATCGCTATTTTTTTATGTCCAAATTTTTGGCGCAAATGTTCTGCCATTATGGCTTCAATATTAATAATGCAAAATCCGCGGTCTCCCCACACTACTTTTTGAGCATGATGTCCCGGAGGCCGGACAATGGCAAATGATTTTTGCACTTCTTTATTCATAACAATTTCACCGGCAGTAATGGCGCCGCCGGCTGATATCAAATGAGATTGAGAAACTCTATGACTAACATCGGGAATGCAAAAATGAACTCTCTCGATATCTTTGGCAATTGCCATTTTAGGATTATAAAATTTTATCCCTTCAATATCCTGAATACCTTCTTCGGTTAGTTGATCCATGGTGTAAAGAAGGCGTTCTTCTCTTTCCGGATGATTTGGACTGATAGCCCAATCAAATGCCGGGAAAAATATAATTCCTAATTTATTTTTAGCTTTTAATATCATCTATTTTCCCTATTTTTGTATAATAAACCGGGCTTTAACTGAGCCTTAACCCGAATATTTTTTCCTACAGTACTAAATCCTCTTACCATATTAAATTCATTTGATTCAACGATATCGGTTTCAATAAGTTCCGGTTTTATTCCTAATTTAATAGCATAACTTTGAATTAAATTGACCGCCTCTTTCTCTGCCTGATCTAAACCATAGGAAGAATTTATCTTTTCTATTTTATTTAACTCCGGTACAATAAGGCGTTTCTTCTGAGTATCAGCAAATAGATTGATTTCCATTGTTTCTTTGCTTAAAGCAGCTCCAATAGCATTGGCAACAGAAAAATATTCAGGTACATAACAGGGAATATTAAAAATATCTTCTAAGATCGGTGCGCAAGCTTGAGCCGGACCTCCGATAGCAACAATTTTTTTGGGAATTAATTTTTTACCATGAAGCAATTCGTAAATAGTATATACTGGATGTTCGTTAATTTCGTCTAATATTTTAATGGAATGATTTTTAATTATTTTTCCGAAAAGTTGATAGATTGTTTCTGAAGCTCCCCTAACATCGGTATCGAGTTGACGACCGATTTGGGCCATTGCGGATTCAGCCAGGTTAACATCTCCGATTTTTAATAGTCCCAAGTAAATAAACGCATCAGTAGGCGTAGGAGATGGTCCGCCTAAAGCCATGGCATTTCCTTTTCTCTCCGGGCCGATTTTTATTTTTTTATCTTGGCCTACAGATATACTGCTATCGCCACCCAGACCAATAGGTACAGTATAAATAGCAGGAATCAAGGTTGGGTATTTTTGAATAGTGATTCCCTGTGGTTCAAATAAAGGTACACCGTTTGCTAAAAAAGAGATATCGGTAGTTGTTCCACCGATATCCAATAGAATCGCATCTTCTTTTTCGGGGAAAAAGTACCAGCAACCCATAACACTGGCAGCAGGACCAGACAAAATAGTATTTATAGGTAAAGTTTTCGCTTGATTTAAATGAAGCGTTCCGCCATCTGCTTTTAACATCTGAATTTTATTTGTGAATCCTTTTTTCCGAAGTATGTTTTCCAGCGAAGTAATAAATTGTTCCATTGTTTGATAAATCGCGGAATTAAGATAAGTGCTGAATACTCTTCGAGGAAAATTAAGTTTTCCCGATATTTCATGTCCCATGCTAATATTTTTAAAATTTTCTTTTTCTAATATTTCTTTAATTTTTAATTCGTGAGCCGGATTACGGGTAGAAAATTTAGTTACCACACCGATTGCTTCAATTTCCTGATTTTTTAATAAATTAATTTTTTTCATTAATTCTTGATGTGAGAGACAGGATGTAATGGTACCCCGATGGTCAATACAGCCTTTAATAAAAAAATTATAAGCTCCACATTTGAGAAAATTCGGGGAAATACCTGGTCCGGTTTCTATAAACATTCCCACCGGTGCCATTTTATTTTCAATGATGGAATTTGTAGCTAGAGTAGTACTTATATTAATGTTTTCCACATCTGAAGCAGAAATATCTTCCAATAATTTGGAAATCACATTTAAAGTAGATCTTTCGATATCTGTATTATTGGTTGGAACTTTAACACTTTTAACAATTTTTTGTTGTTCTAAAATAACTGCATCAGTTTGGGTACCGCCAACATCAAGACCAATTAGCAATGGTTTTACGCTCCTAACATCTTTTTATTATGATTTTAACCTAATTTATCCGAAATATTATAACATAATTTGACAATATAAATAAAAAGAAAAAGCATGATTTTATTTGAAAACTTTGGGGTCAGGCTTCACAAGTTCACATTTTTATCAATCTCTATACCCGATATAATCAGGAAATCGTTATCCTTATATCTTCCGCTTAACACATTGGTTACCGTTGAGTCTCCAACCTTGAGCAAATTGGCTATTTCCTTATTTGTTATATCTGTATACTTTTTTAGCATATTAATATATAGCTTTCTAATATCTGATATTCTTTTACTTTTTGAATTACCTTTTATTTTCTCTATGTCTATTTTAGTAACTTCTTCAATGATTTTAATCAATGCTTCTTTTTCTATTTTAAGTCTTCCTATATTTTTAGCCACTTCAATTGTTTCTTCTTTAATCATTGATTTAACCTCTTTTGTTTCCATCCCATCCATAAAAGCAAGATATTTTTTGATGGCTTTTTTCTTATGGGTGTCAAATAAACTGAGGGGAAAATTGACATCTGCAAGTTCCGGAATACCAATGTATTCCCGATGGCTGCTCCAGAGATATTTGAGACTTTCGGTTAATTTTGATCGGATTGGATTCTGGTGTATATAACGAATCAATGAAAGCAGATAAGCATCTTTATCACACAGGAGGCATTTATATCTTTGTTCGAATACATGACCGGTTGTGTTATTTCTTCTATTATAATATTGAGTAAAGACTTGTTGGATGCCTTGCATGATCTTTGATAGAGGAATATCTGCCACTTCTATCAGCAAATGAGCATGGTTATCCATGATGCAATAGGCATATAATTTGAAGCGATATCTTTTCTTATATTTTGCTATGTTTTTTTTATAGGTTTTCTTATTGTCCTCGTTCCTAAAAATATAGGAACGATTATTGCCCCGAACCATCACATGATAGAGTGCACCCTCGTAATGGAGCCTTGGTTTTCTGGCCACGACTATCACCTGCGATTATTTTTTTCAGTATAGCCTTATTTTGTGAACTTGTGAAGCCTGACCCCACTATCTTTTTTCTTTTTCTTTTAATTGCTTTGGTTTCTTTGCCGGAGGAAGATAGTTCTCGGAGGTTATTACGCTTTTACCGGTTTTTGATTCCAATTCCAGGCGGGCTTTTTTGGCTATTTTACCGCCTTTTCTGCCGACATCTTTATTTTCGGGCATACCAGTGGCATTGACACTTTCAGCAATTTGCCTGGTTGATAGTTCAGCAAGAGCGGTGAAAATAAGCTCTGCTTCACTCATGTGATCACGCAGATTTTGCGTTTTAAGCCCTTTGATATCTTTGTGCTTGT
>Ga0222702_1000428_pt1 | contig 11985 bp, 8 predicted proteins | sample AntAcemetage1504_FD_181152 | JGI IMG/M metagenome (GOLD analysis project Ga0222702, IMG submission 181152) | Saline water microbial communities from Ace Lake, Antarctica - #1504 | ecosystem: Environmental > Aquatic > Non-marine Saline and Alkaline > Saline | place: Antarctica: Ace Lake...
ACCGATAAACGGTATATCTTTAATGGACAATCCTTACGGCATTTTATTTATTATAATACATTTTAACATATTATAATCATTTCTATCATACAAAATGGCAATTTACAATAATTAAATAAATTATTTATTATTTTATTATCATTAAGATTGTAAAAAGAAGTGTTCTCCCTCAACATCTTAAATATGATATTACACTATGAAGTCTCTTCCCCTAAATAAAAACATTTTAAGAAATTGTCTCATATGTTTTTCTTCTTTTAAATTTGAGTTATTTCTTTTAATGAATTGATGACATCGACTCCCAGCTTTGCAAGTCTTTCATAACTATAATGTCCATTGGCAATCAGCAGATAATCGCTTCCGATGTGTTTAGAAACTATATAATCATGGGCAGTGTCCCCTATCAGAAGCACATCTTGGGGATTTAAATTTAGCTCAGCTATCCATTTTTTCCCTTTTTCGACTTTACTTTCAGCATAGTGGTTTTCCAAACCTATTATTCTGTAAAAATATTTATCAATACCATAATATTTAATCTTTTCTATCAGGACATTTTCTTTTGAAGCAGATAAAATCGATTGGGATATTCCCATACCTCTTATTTTTTTTAACACTTCTTCTGTTTCATCAAATAGCTTACACTCATTAAAACGCCTGTAATATTCAGTTATAAACTCAACAGTAAGCTCTTCAAACGATTCATCAGAAAAATTAAATCCCAGTTTTGCATAATAATCTATTACCGGAAAGTCAAAAATCTCCCTGTATTTTTTTACATCTATCCCCGGCATGTTGCGTTTCTTTAACATCTTATTCATTATTTCCACTACTAACCAGATGTCATTTACCAATGTTCCATTCCAATCCCAGATAATATGCTTATACTTGCTTATTCTTTCTATCATTTATAACCTCGCCTAACAGACATTAAAGTAATTATAACTATAAAAAATAATATAGGCAAATACTTGAATTTCTTATAAAAAAAGTGAAGTTTCTTTGTGTTGTACTGAATACTCTATGACGAAAGGCTAAGTTTCACTTTATAAGCTTTCTCGTATTTATTCTCTAAAAAGTGAAGTGCCAGGAAGAGGACAAAACTAATAAATAGGGGGATCGCGGCTAATCGATAAGCCCAAATTAAACTGAATTGGTCTGCAATCCATCCGTAGAGAGTTGGTGCGATTGTGGCAGAAACTCCCTCAACAAAGAGACTTATCCCAAAAATTTTACTCTGATGGTTAACCGGACAAATAAAAGTTAGCCAGGTACTTTGAGATGGGTAAAATATTCCTTCTACAATACCTAAAATTCCAATAAGTAAGACAATGGATATGGGTTGAGCAATGAAAGTGATACTAAAGACTATGAAGGTAGTGATAATGGTAGCTGACAATACCAAGATAAGTGGATGGCTTTTATCTATAATTCTACTGGAAATGAGACTGCCCATAAACATCCCGATAAAAATTATACTAATAATCCAGGCGGAAATCTCGGGTTTTAAACCGAGATAATCTGTAGCATAAAGAGGGAGAAACGAAAGAATAGCCCAAAATCCCAGGCTTCGAATACCCATACTAATAAAAAATAAATTAATGTGTCCTCGCTTGGTTTTCTTCTCTTTTTTTACTTTAAGATTTTTTTTATCCTTTTTGGATTTCAGATATGCATAACCCAAAAAATAACCAGGGAAAGAGAGTAGCAAGCAGGTCATTTTCCATCCCCATGCTTGAACTAAAAATCCGAATAATAAACTTGCAACGATTATTCCTGCTGTTCCCGCAGCTGAAAATAGACTTAAATAACGTCCTCTCTGATTTACTTCAGAATTTTCCCTTATAATAGCAGTTGCCAAGGGATGAAAAGTTGAAACACCGATAGCTAATAAAAATAAAAAAGTAACAATGGTGTTGATATTATTTATCCAGATTAAACTTCCTAAAAAAATAGAAGAGCAGATAAAGCCGCTGGCTATAATCACTTTTTTCTCATATTTGTCCCCAAAATATCCGAATACTAGGGAAAATAAAGACCTTAAAGCAACGTGAATTGTTAAGATTAGTCCTGATTGAACATAATTGATTCCGAACTCTTTTCTTAAAAGGGGCAAAAGAAGAGGGATAATAAAAAAATACATATCATTATAGGAATGGCCTAATGCATTTAATTTTAATTTTGATATTACTTCTCTTCTATCTTTATCAGACATCTTCTTCTTTGACCTCGAATTAATGTATTATAATTAATCTTTTCATTTTAATACTTAGAATTAAATCAGTATATAAAATACTGAGTAAAAAGTAAAGAGTGATTGCTTTTCTATCAGAGAACCGTCCTCTGGTAGATTTTTCCCCTGTACTATAAACTATCAACCGCCCCTTCTATTCTCCTTAAAGCTTTCTCGAGTATAGAGCGGGGGCAGGCAATATTCATTCTCATAAAGCCTTCTCCCTCGGTACCGAACCAGTATCCATCATCAAGGGCTACTCTGGCTTTATTGAGCATAAAATTATTTAAATCTTTGGCACTTAATCCTAATTGCCGGCAATCCAGCCAGACCAAATAAGTTCCTTCCGGTTTTATAACTTCTATTTTTGGGATTTTCTCTTTAAAATATTTCATTAAGAATTCTAAATTTTCATTTAGGTAAGACGATAATTGTTCAAACCATTCTTCTCCGTATCTATAGGCAGCTTCCAGGGCTACCAGTCCAAAAACATTGTTTTCGTCAAGAGCTAAACTGTCTAAGGCATTATTATAGGTTTTATAATATTTTTTATTAGGAATAATTATAGTAGAAGTCTGAAGTCCTGCTAAATTAAATGTTTTGCTCGGTGCAGTGCAGGTAATTGAATGATGAGCAAATGCCGGTGAAATTGAAGCAAAAGGTATATGCTTGTATCCTTTAAATAAAATATCAGCATGGATTTCATCAGAAATAACCATAATCTTATGTTCTAAACAAATTTCTCCCAGTATAATAAGCTCTTCTTTCTGCCACACCCTCCCTACCGGATTATGTGGGCTGCATAATATCAATAACTTTACTCTGGGGTCATCAATTTTTCTTTCTAAATCATCGTAATCCATAAAATATTTTCTATTACTAAGTTTTAAAGGGTTATTTACTACATGACAACCATTATTTTCTATTATCCGGAAAAAGGGATAATAAACCGGCGGTTGAACAATAACCTTATCGCCGGGTTGAGTAAATGCTCTGATAATAATACTCAAGGCGGGAACGACTCCCGGGCTAAAAGCCAACCAATCTTTTTTTACTTTCCAATTATGTCTTTTTTCCATCCAATCAATTATTGCCTGGTAATAGGAATCCGGTCTTGAGGTATAACCGTAAATACCGTGTTCGGCAGTCTTTTTTATGGCTTCAATTACCGGTTTTGGTGCCCTAAACTCCATATCGGCAACCCACATGGGGAGTACATCTTCAGGGATATCACCAAATTTGGTTTTTAATTCATCCCATTTTTCGGAATGATAATCAGTTCGGTCAATAATCTCATCAAAGTTATATTTCATCACCTTTCTCCTCAAATTAAAAATATTTTTCTTCTCGCTCTATTATTAGTCTTTCAACGCCATTAATCTCATCCGAATTAAAAGAGGGGTATCTTTTGATATGTGGATATAGTTACAGCCCCGAATGACATTCTGTTATATTTTATAAGTTTAAATTTATCTTTTTCTATCAAACTTAATAGCCCATCGTTTTGTATGTAGCTTTTAAAATTTATATAATGCTCTCCTCCAGCGATTCCTTCAATTATATTTATTACTATTCTACCAAATTTAGTCGTTTTATTATCAAAAACATAATCAACAACAAGCATAAGTCCATCTTTTTTTATAATTCTATATGCTTCATTTACAAGAGCTTGCTGAGTATTCCTATTTTTTTCATGTATTGCAAAACTTATAATTACTACATCAAATGATGAATCATTAAAATTTGTTTTTATTGCATCTTCACTATAAATCTTTATAGAGAAATTACTTCTTTTTGCAATTTCTAACATTGAATCAGATATATCGAGACAATGAAGATTTCTAAATCCGTGTTTAGAAAGTAAGTTAAGCTGATTCCCGGTGCCACAACATAAATCTAAAATTACTTTCTCTTTATATTTTAAGAGCTCATTCATTACCGCAATTCTTATTGACTTAAGAGGTAAATAAAAAATAGGGTCATATATCTTTGCCATTAAATTATAATTACTCTTCATATCAGATCAAGTCCTTTACAGGCAATAAGAATTTGATAATTTGATTAGAATCCAAACTTCTGACCACTTTCGAGGAAGTAAGAAAATATACAGTAATGTTCGCGGCTATTTGCGGATTTCATTTTCAATTGCCTTTTCAACTTTTCTTTTTGCTTCTTCCCATAATTTCCTTGCTCTCTGTTTTGTTCCATGTGATTGCTCAATTAATAATGAGATTTCTTCTTGAACTTTACTATAAAGGATTGGAACTTGTAAATTCTTAATTTGTTCAGGTCTCCAGTGGGTAATTGCCAATCCTCCACCCTCTCTTTTAATCTGCAACTTCCCGATAATTGAATTAATGCAAAGGGCTAAATATTCCTTATTAATTTTGTTTTCATTAATCTTTAATAGCAGAACACTACCAAGGGAAATCTCTCCTACCGGTTCTTTTACCACATGAGCTATTCCTGGCATTACATCTTTAGTTAAAAGAAAATCTCCGAACTTAGGTTCATAAAGGGCTTTGAGTTTTTGAAAATCAATTATAAATTCCTTAAGTTTTACTATTTTAGAATGCTCTTTTAAACATCTCATAAAACTATCATAAGCGTTTTGTAAATACTCTGCATCTACACGGTGAGCTCTAAATGCTTTTAAAAGATTAGCCGTATAAGAAAGTTCATATTTTGCCTGGAAATCTTTTAGTCCCAATTTTTCTAAAAGAAGTTTTTCGGCTTGCGAGTAAAGGGATTTTGCTTTTTCGATTAAATCAAAAGAGTTTTTAGCAAGTGTCTCTACCTCCTGCTGAAAATCTGCATCAAATAGAGGAATTAGCAATTCTTCTACTTCCCTACAGCTTAAGTTAAATTGCTCGGTTTGTCTGCTTAACATCCAAAGCTGTTCCTTGCCATATTTGGAGTTTAGAAATATGGTCAGATAGAAGGGATTGAGCAAATTCTCATCCGTTTTTATAACCGCAATATTTTGCTTGATTACTGATTGTGGATAGTAATCCAAAAAAATCGCCGCTCTGCCGATGACGTCATAGTGTGCTCCGCTAATTGTTACCGTAACATTTTTGAATTTTAAGTAATCATTCTCCGATAAACTTCGAGCAGGTAGAAAATCTGAATTTTCAAAATAAATTACTCCTTCTCTCAAATTGTCTGTCCTTAAAAAATGAATTCTTATATCATCCTGGTAAATATCTCGATCTCTCGGAGTATATCCCATCCTAACCGGTTCTACTATCAGATATCCTAATTTTCTGATAATAGTAATTTTTTTTAGGTCCTTCTCTAATTTAAGAAAGCTTGTACTATAACGGCCTGCATCAAACCTTTTAACTCCTTCAATTTCTGATAATTTCACAATACTTATCCTGGTCATATTTTTAAGCCCTCCAGAAATTAAAATTCTGCTTTTTGGCAAATTTAACAAAATCCTCGGCTATTTCATCCAAATCATGGTCAATTATGCTGTGTCCATATTTATCTAAAAGGAATTCTCCTTTAACCCCTCTTTTATATCTACATTCTCCTTTATGATTTTTGAGCGATTTTTGATTCACCGCAAAGAAAATTTGATAATCAATTTCTTCTATTACTTTGCCATCTAACCAGAATTTCTTAAATTGTTTGGTTATCTCAATATCATTTAAAGTTAAATAGATTTGCCCGCCTAAAGTTCTTTGAGAAATCTCTCTATTAAACTTTTTAATCTCACCGATCAAAGCGCTAATTTCTTTTCTTGTTTCTTCTATCTTTTCATCGTTTGAAATATTGCCCTTTAATTTTTTTTGCTTATCACTTAAAAGAGCTTGCATTTCTTGTAATTTCTCGATTAAATCTTTGAGTGATTTTTTACTTTTAATTTCTTCGGCCCCTTCAATATCCGAACCTTCAATTTTTTCTTCTAATTTTTTCTTTGTTTCAAAATAGGTATTAATGAAAGATTTTATTTCTTCAGACAGCTTTCCCTCACATAACAATTTATCCCAACTCGTATTCTGATAATATTTTTTCACTTCTTCTACCAGATCGACACATTCAGTTAGAGCTTTGAGTGATTTCTTCCTCTTAATTTCTTCGGTTTTTTCCAGCTCTTCGGCCTTTTCATCTTCCAAACTTTCAATTTTTTCTTCTAATTTTTTCCTCGTTTCTTCTTCTAATTCCTCTCTTTCCTCAAAATATGTCTCAACGAAAGATTTTAATTCTTCGTTTAGTTCTTCCTCGGGCAGCAATTTATCCCAACTCACATCCTGATATTCTTTCTTTAATCGTTCTACAAACTCGAACCATTCTCTTTCACATTTTACCTTAATCCCCTGGGTTTTCTTTTTTTCTTCATTAGTATATTTTTGCAAAAACAAGATACTTGTTTTTATTCCGGTGTAAGGTTTAAAGGTGTTTCCATGTAAACCCACTACTGCTAAAATTCTCGCTTCATCTATTATGAATCTACGGATATATTCAGCGCTTGCACTATTTAACAAGACCTGGGGTAAAACAATTGCCATTCTACCACCAGGTCTTATAAACTGTAACGAACGATCTAAGAAAAGGATGTGTCGACCTATCTGTTTTACTAATCTACTATTTTTCACTGCTAATTGATAAAGCTTTAAAATATCTCTTTCCTTCACTTTACCAGTAAAAAGCGGATTGGTCATAAGAAGGTCAAAATTAAAATACAAAAATCTGTTTTGATTTTCTTTATCTTTCTCTTGGTTTTCGGGAAACCTCAGAAGTCTCGGTCTTAAAGCGGATTTTATTTCATCATTCCATATTAAAGGATTCAATGAATCACCACCTGAACCGCCGCCAAATATATGGGATTTGCTATTTCCGACTATGAAGTTAATGGCTTTGGCGATTTTTATAGCTTCTTTGGCAAAATCTATTCCGTATAGATTGTTTTGTGTAAAATTTTTCGCTGCCACAGGAAGCCCTCTACCGGTAATCACGCCACCGGCAACCCACTTAATAGAATGCAGTAGAAAACCTGCAGAACCACAGTCCGGATCAATGACAAATTCGTTAGCTTTAGGATTTAACATTTTTACAACCATATCCTGAATAGGTCTAGGCGTAAAGAATTGTCCTTCCTTCTTTTTAGACTCCTCAGGAATTAGATATTTAAAAGCTTCATCAATTACTCGCAAATTTGAATTAAACAATTTTATTTTTTCTAAAAATGATACGCAGACTTTTAAATGTGTATCCATGAGTTCTATTTTATCCGTAGAATCGAATACTCCTGCCCAGTTTTTTTTAGCCCCTTCCAGGAGAATAGCAATTGCTCTTTTTACTTGCTTCGGGCTTCTATCTCCGGCAAAAAATTCTAATTGGTAATCAGGATTATTTATCCCATTCCACTCATCATAAAGCTTAGCATAAATCAATTTAAAAATTTCATCAAAAACCTTAACCCCGGCATCTCTTAAAACCAGTTCTTCAAGATCTAACAAAATCTTTTTAAGTGTGTTTTTGCCTTGCTTTAGTTCATTGTGTTCTTCTAACCATTTAAAAGTCCCTCTTTCAGTTAATATATCTCCAAGCGTTTCTGATATTTTAGGGATTCGAGGGATTTCTACAAATAAATTGGGTTCCTCTCTATGAAGTCTTATTATCTCATCCCCATTTGACCAAATACCGATAGGAGCACTTTCAGTACTACAGTAACTTTTAAGCTTTTCTAACCCGGTAGTTCGATCAGGCCTTTTTATTTCAAATAAGATATGATAATGTTTTAAATCTTCCTGAAAAACTACAATATCTACGGTTTGAGGCTCTATTTGAGAAGCAAAATAGACGATTTTCTTTACTCCAATTCGCTTTTTAGAATAATTATATTCATTAAGTAACCGGTAAATCCAGAGTTGTCTAATTATTTCTTCCGGCTTAGCCATTTTATATTTATTCTTAATTTGACATTTTATAAAATGTTTTCCTTCTTGCTCGATTATTAATCTTTCAATAGCCTTAATCTCATCCGAATTAAAAAGAGATAAACCATGTTTAACATCCGGTGCAGAAAATATTTTTTGGAGATTTAATCTATTCGACATATTTTACCCCCCTCCTCATCTTTATTTTGAATATTTGAATTTCTATTTAAATCCTACTTTAATAACTTTAATTATATATTCTATATCTTACCCTGCATATCCTTCTTTTTACATTAAAATAAAAAACCCGAACAATAAAATAAATTCGGGCTTTTGGCTAAATAAATCTAATTGCGTTAAATTACGCCAAACAACTATCCCCATTTCTTTTTTATATCAAGAATTCAACTTATTATTCGAAAAGCTTCTTGTATTGACCGTATCCTTCCTTTTCTAAGTCTTCTTTGGGAATAAAGCGAAGTGCAGCTGAGTTCATACAATAGCGAAGACCAGAGGGCGCAGGTCCATCATTAAATACATGGCCGAGGTGAGAATCTGCATATTTGCTCCTTACTTCCGTCCTGCTCATGAACAAGCTTTTATCTTCTTTTTCTAAAATGTTATCCGGTTCGAGTGGTTTCGTAAAGCTTGGCCAGCCTGTTCCCGAATTAAATTTATCAAGAGAACTAAAAAGTGGTTCACCGGATACAATATCCACATAAATACCTTCTTTCTTATTATCCCAATATTCATTATCAAATGCCTTTTCTGTACCGCATGACTGCGTTACGTTAAACTCTAAAGGAGTTAACCTATTTTTCAGTTCTTCATCCGACGGTTTTTCGAACTTACTATAATTATTTTTCGTTGTGTTATCCCATGTAGATTTAAGGTATGCTTCACGTCCTGAACCAGCGCGATATAATTTATATCTTATAGAGGATTTCTTATAGTAATCTTGATGATAATCCTCCGCCACATAGAATTTGGATGCCGGTATTATTTCTGTAACAATATCTCTTTGAAATTTGCCTGATACTTGCAATTTTTCTTTTGACTCTTCTGCCAAACGTTTTTGTTCATCATTGTGATAAAAGACCGCCGTTTTGTATTGTGATCCTATATCTGCAAACTGACCCCTGATATCGGTAGGATTTATTTGCCTCCAGAAAACTTCAAGTAACCCGGAATAAGTGATAATTGAAGGGTCAAAGGTAATTTGCACAGCTTCCAAATGACCGCTTTTTCCGGTTGATACCTCTTCATAGGTTGGATTCTCTTTATGTCCACCGGTGTAACCTGCTATAACTTCCGTAACACCATTTAATTCTTCAAAAGGAGATTCCATACACCAAAAACAACCGCCTGCAAAGGTGGCTTTTTCCATTTTACTTTCCTCCTCATTTTTTATCATGGTTTTATCTTGTCCATTCGCTAAAGCGATAAAACAAATGCAAACCAGACTTATAATAAATATTTTAAATAAATTTTTAACTTTTACTTTCATTTTAAATATCTCCTTTTTATTTTTTAAATTTTTTAAAATCGAAAAACACTATAGTTAAAACGCGTTGCTAAATAATTTTTTTATAATTATCACCTCCTTCTCTTTTTCAATTAGAATCAGGTAAAGCTCCTCTGCATACTTCTAAATTTTTATCATTTTTTGTCTTTCTTATCTTTCTACCGTTTATTACTTTTACTATATATTTTTTAATGATACTGTGATAGTATCTTTATATAATACTAATGATACTATAGTTGTATCATAATGTCAAGCTAATATTTTTATTTTCTTATTTACTACTTTTACCATTCTTTTAGTAGTGATATAATATAAAAAAATATTTTTGTCAAGTATAAAAGCAATAATGTCATTTTCTATGACCGGGGAACTAATATTGTTACACTTCCATAAGGATAAGGAAACGGGAAGAATAAGGGAATGCAAAGAATAATTAAATGGATCAAGCTGATTTTGCCAATGCTTCAAAGCCAGCGATAATATCCAGTAATTCTTCGGTAATTGCATTTTGCCGCTGGCGGTTAAATTGAGAATTCAGATTATCCAAACGTTCCTCGATATTCTCTTCGGCTTTTTGCATAGCAGTTAAACGACTGACGTTTTCGCTGGCCATCGATTCGATAAAAGCCCTGTACAAGGAAATATAAAAAAATTGATGGATGAAGGAATAGAATAGCCGGTCCCAGGAAAGGGTATATAACGGTAGATTGCGAGAGGGCCATTTTTTTAAAGCTAATGTCTTTAACCATTCCTGGTCTAAGGGAAATAAATGAAATTGAAAGGGTTCAAATATTACTCCCCTCTTTAGCTTATTATAAAATAAATAAATATCATCTATTTTTTCCCGAAACCGCCATGATTCCACTAATACCAGCAATTCTTGAATAGCACTATTCAGGTTATATCTGGATTCAGGAAAATTAATCCTGGCTGCCGGTTGGTAGCCAACTTCTTTTAACTGTTCTTCGCCTCTCTCTCCGATGACAGCTATTTTTAATTGAGCATAATCGATAGTGTTGGCCTTTTCCCACTCTAAAAAAGAATTGGCAACCATCACATTAAATTTACCGGCCATTCCTCTTTGTGAACCAAAGATAATTACTCCCATTCGTCTTTCATTTCTTAATTTCGGTTTTTTTAATATTTCCGGTTTTTCCTTTAGCAGTGCTTGAAAACCCATCTCAATGGATTGATGATATTCTGTAATTGCCTCTACCGCCCGTGCATGATAATGAATATTAACTGCAGCCAATGCCTTCATCGTTTTGACCACAGAGTATAAATCCTGGGCGCTTTCAATTTTCCTTTTAATGGCTTCAAGCATCTGCATTTTTAGTGGCTTCTTCTCCCTTTAAAATAAATTGTTCGATAAATTGAAGAATCGTTTTTACTTCATCACTATCCAGTTTTTTATTATTCATCACTTTTTCTTCTAATTGGGGGAATTTGTCTTGCAAATTCTTTTTTATTTCTCTTATCTTTTTTTTAATATCTTCAACCAAAACCTGATCCCATAAACCCCGGTTAACCATGAGCAGAATTACAATCTGTTCCATCACCGAATAAGGCGCATATTGATTCTGTTTTAAGACCTCTCTTATTCTTTTTCCTCTTTCCAGGATTTTTCTGGTATTTTCATCCAGCTGGGTCCCGAACCGGGAAAAGATTTCTAATTCTTGAAATTGAGAATAAGTTAAACGCAGGCTGCCTACCACCTCTTGATAGGAAGTTAATTGCGTTTTTCCTCCTACCCGGGATACTGACTTCCCCACATCAACGGCTGGCAAAAGCCCTCCCTGGAATAATTGAGGCGAAAGATAAATTTGACCATCGGTAATGGAAATAAGATTAGTAGGGATGTAAGCTGATAAATTCTGTGCCTGGGTTTCGATAATGGGCAAAGCGGTCAAAGAACCGCCACCCTTTTCTTTCTTCAGATGAGTTGCTCTTTCTAAAAGGCGGGAATGGATATAAAAAATATCTCCGGGATATGCTTCCCGGGCAGGCGGCCTTCTTAATAAAAGCGACAGCTCCCGGTAAGTTCGGGCATGATGAGTTAAATCATCATATATAATTAAAACATCTTTCCCTCTTTCCATAAAATATTCACCAATACTGGTCGCCGCGTAAGGGGCAATATAATTCAAGCCGGGTGTATCTTCTCCTGATGCCACCATAACAATACTATATTCCATGGCTTCTGACTTTTTAAGTTGAGCAATTACCCTGGCTACAGAAGACATTTTTTGACCAATAGCACAATAAATACAGATAACATCTTGACCTTTTTGATTAAGTATGGTATCCACAGCAATCGCTGTTTTCCCGGTCTGCCGGTCTCC
>Ga0222702_1000433_pt1 | contig 11896 bp, 8 predicted proteins | sample AntAcemetage1504_FD_181152 | JGI IMG/M metagenome (GOLD analysis project Ga0222702, IMG submission 181152) | Saline water microbial communities from Ace Lake, Antarctica - #1504 | ecosystem: Environmental > Aquatic > Non-marine Saline and Alkaline > Saline | place: Antarctica: Ace Lake...
TCAACACATTATTTTGATGAAATATTTATTTTTTCATTAATTAAAGAACAGATCATAAAATTTAACTTATCAAAATTTCTTCACACGATAGATTCGATGATTGAAGAGAATAATAAAATAGACTCTTTTGGTAGAAATAGTATACAATATTATATAGTTTAAACATTTTTTTCTAAAATCACTTATTCTTAATTAATTTTGCACAATATTATAATTCTTGAAATAAATACGAAAGTAGAATGTGGTCGGGAAATAAAAAATAAGAGTAGTTAATAGTTTTCATGCTCTTTTATTTAACATTAAAAATATTTTGTCAAGAAATTATTATCCGTTTTGGTATACCCCAAAATTAAATGAATATTTAAAAAAAAGCCCCTGAATAAGTGATAGCAGAATATCTAATATGGAAAGTTCCCACTTAGTCGAGCCGCACCACACTCTATTATTCAGCGGTCACAAGCTCATCATTGATCAGCACTTCTATTAATTGCACTTTTAGGTTATTCACAGATAATGTAACCATACTTGATTTCGCAAGACTAAACGTATATATGTCTGAACATCGAAGGGATTTGGGAAATTGCTTCTCGGTTTTGTAATGAGAGAAGTGGAAGAATATTCGGTACCAACTGGTTTATATTCCACAACTTCTGATGGATCTTATTCCACCTCAAACTTATTAACAATCGTAATTTAGAAACTGTAGATTGTATTAATGGAACAATCGCCCTAAACACTTAATGGTCAATTATATTTTAACCATTTATTGTTTTTTTAACAACTTCTTTTTAGCTTTCATTTAAAACAATCCCCATAGATATAAGGCAATTAAGGCAGTAATGGCAGTATTCTCCGAGCTTTTCTTGCAATATTCACAATCCTCCCCCAAACAATTTAATTTGTATTTAGTCAAATATAATTTGACTTATTATTTTTTATTTGCTTTTTCTGTTAAAATTTCTTTCTGAGAATATTATATGAAATGAGTTGTAATGTTAAGGTAAAAAATGTATTATCAAATAGTTGCTAATGTACAGATAGGTTCTTCTCGAGCTTACTTTTTATTGGAGTCATCGGGAAACAAAATGTTAACTTTCTAAACTAATAGATGGTATGTTAAACAAAATTAATAAGGAGAAAGAAAATGAAACTTAAGAAAGCGTTTCCTTTAACCTTCTTTCTATTGCTTCTCGTTACATTTGCCTATGCGACTGGAAGCAAAGATGCACTCTTGTATGAGAGTTTTGAAGCTGAGTGGAACACGTCCTCGCCGTGGGGTCCTGTAGGTTGGAGTGAGTCGGCTGTAGCCAGCGGCACAGTGATCGGCGATTCCGATTGGGACAGGGATGACAACTCCAACGCAATCGAAGGAGAATATATCGCTTATATGTCCCAGACAAGCGATCCGACAGACGACTGGTTAATCACGCCCGTAATCGACCTTACTTCTAATGCTGGCACTGATTACCTTGAATATTATATTCGTATTAGATATGGATTAACTGCGGGTGATTATCTGTACATTATGATCTCAACCGATGGCGGAACATCATGGAGTATTCTAAAAACTTATGACAGCACTAATACTGATGAACTCTCAGATTATCCACTCACAAGACAGGTTGTTGATCTTACCGCCTATAACGATCAATCCAATGTAAAGCTTGGTTTCTATGGCGATTACAATGATGCTTACAAGTTGAAATTGTATTTGGACTGCGTGAAAGTTGATGTCTATACTGCTCCCGATCCTGTAACGACACCGGATCCAGAAGATGCCGCAACCGGCGTTGCACCCGATTACACTCTTGGATGGGCTGTATCAGCAATGGCAACTTCCTATGATGTCTATCTCGGCACAGATCAGACCGCGGTGACAAATGCCACCAATGCTTCCCCCGAATTCAAAGGAAATCAGGCAGGGACAACCTATACACCGTCCAGCAATTTTGATTACAATACCCAGTATTTCTGGAGAATCGACGCAGTCAATGATTATGGTACCGGAGCAGGCAGCGTATGGTTATTTATCACAGTACCCGACCCAGACTACGGCGGAGGAAATGCAGGCACTGTTTATGGCGGATACTATTATGCAAACAGCCAGGCGGCAGGAGCGCCCTCTCACCCCTCATATAATTGGGTCGACATTACCGACGGGCAGGAAGTGTACGCTTCATTGACCGGTCGAGACGGATATGCTCCGGGTGATGGGATCGGATATGATATCGGATTCAGCTTTCCTTTCTACGGTACAAACTACACAAAATTCTGGATAGCAGCAGATGGATTTATCTCACTCGGTACAGATCATGATGAATGGGCAAATCAGAATATTCCGGATGTAGAAACTCCAAATGCACTTATCGCCCTTTTGTGGACAGATCTTAATCCTTCCACTGCACACTGGGACACCAAACTCTATTATAAAAATGTGGGCAACAAGCTAATCGTCACATTCGATCATTTTGAATGGAGTTGGACGTCGAATGCAGACACCTGGTTTACAGCTCAAGTGATCCTCTTCCAAAATGGACAGATCAAATTCCAATATAAAGAAAAAGGATCATCCTTCGAATCTATAAACGATTATACTGTTGGAATAGAAAATGCTGACGGAACAAAAGCAGTGAACTATCGATATGTCGATAACTCTGCAGTAACTGGCGGACCTATTTTCCCCACTGCAAAAGAAAATGAGATCGCAGTGATGTTTGGTACAGACGAAAACACACTACCCGTCGAGCTTAACTCATTCACTGCAGTATATGCTTCTGAAAATTCTGGTTTCGAATATATCAGTGTAAACTGGGAAACTGCAAGCGAGCAGGATGTTATTGGATTCAATATTTATCGAAGTATAGAAAACAATCTTGGAAACAGTACTACGGTGAATCAGGATCTTATTACTGGCGCTGGAACAAGCACTGTTCCGCATGATTATTCATTTGCTGATATCACTGCTGATGTATATACGCAATACTACTACTGGTTGGAAGAGGTTTCTTACACTCAGAATCATTTCTACGGCTCATTTCTATATGCCCCGGAAGAAGAAAATCCTCATCCAAATGACATACTCACGACTTTACTCTACCCCAACTATCCGAATCCTGTTAAAAACAACACTATAATAAAATATCAAATTCAGGGAAGTATTGACACACAGGATGCTGTGATTGACATTTATAACCTTAAGGGAGAACTTGTAAAAAGTATCGTTGGTAGTAACCGTGAAGCGACTCTTGATGTCTCCGACATGGAAAACGGTGTATATTTTTATCAAATGGAAAATGATTATTACAGCGATATCCATAAAATGGTAATTCTCAAATAGGTTCTATTTTGGTCTCTGGGTCATGGTATAAATCCATGGCTCAGAGATCATTCTGAAAAGCAATCTTCTTATCCACATGAAAAAACTTAAATTATGAATAAAATTGTGAAAGCAGCTATAAATGATTGATAATATTTTTGTAATAAACACACACGAACAGATCCAAGCTATAAGCTCTAAGCTCAAATTTCGAATTCTAAACGAGCTTATTTTAAATCCTGCGACCTGCCAGCAACTGTCGAACATTTTTAATATAAGCAAGCAGAAAGTCCACTACAACCTTAAGAGTCTTCTTGATTCGGGGTTAATTCAAGTTGTTGATATTGCCCAAGGAAATAAAGAGGTCTATTATAGAGCAAAAGCAAGAAATTATGTGATAGATTTTTCGCTTGGTGCAGACCAGGATGATGATATTAAACCTCATAACAGACAAATTATCGATAAGATTTTGAAATCCGACAACAACATCGATCTCTCAAAGATTGCAGTGAATCTTTTAAAAAATTCTCTCAAGATGAAATCCCATGAAAAACTGCTTATAGTTTCTGGTGAATACAATATGCCTCTCGTGAAAAAGATCATAGCTGAAGCTTCAAGATTGCAAATAGGTGTTACCTTGCTCTATAGAGATATACAAATTCTCAAAGCAAAGCATAATGAGTATTCTCTTGCAGCATTTAAGTGTGATTACGATCGATTCAATCAGCTTCTTGCCGAGCATAATGTGTATATGTATCTGAATGGAGAATTGAGATACATACCACTCGATGATCCCGATAAAATTCGAATTCAACATAAAGCGCTTGATAAAAGCAGGGAGATCCTCAGATCGAAGAAAATTAAGATCGTTATGATGGAAGGTTTGATCAACCATAATCTGTCTGAAGAAAATCTTCTCTCCGAGATCAATTTCTGGAGATCACTCGATATCGATTACAATAAGCTGGCAAGTGAAACAGATGAACTGGTAAAAAAATACAAAGATGCTAAAAAAATATTGATCGAAACTGATGATGGCAGTCACTTAACATTTGAGGTCCAAAACATACTCTGTGATTACGGTTCTTTCACAGACCTAACCCATCAATCTTCGACAATCAATATACCCGGGGGCGAAATTTTATTTATCCCAAAACCAAAGAGCATTTCCGGAACCGTTAAAGCTTCAACGGGATTCATCTTGGGTGAAATTCTGAAAAATCCCTACATGAAAATTGAAAACGGTGATGTTACAGAATATTCATCTGACACTAATCAAGAACTCGTCACAAAGACGGTCGCTCAGGCTGGTTCAAACGGACGTAAAGTCTCTTTTGTCAGTCTTGGAACAAATTTTAATATGAAAAAGAAGAACATAGATCCTTCATATATCACAAAAATAAAGGGCGTTGTAACTATCGGTTGGGGAGTACATGACGGCGTTGATGGAGGATCCGTAAATTGTCAGATACCGATTGAAAATACGCACATTTCAATAATCCCATAAATAAGGAGTTACAACAATGTTTTCATTACAAAATATAAAAAACAAAATAAAACTAAAGCAAATCGCAGCTTTCTTCGCTTTCATCCTCATGCTCTTACTCGGCACCACCTCTGCTTTTGCAGAATGGGCTGTCGATGAAAGTTTTGAGGGAGGTGTCATTCCTGCCGATTGGACAATCTATGATGTGAACAATGACGGAGATCAGTGGATGGCGTATGAAAATGCATCATATGCTCATACCGGCAACTGGGCTGCTTTTGTGGGCTGCTATACCAATGACGGAGATGATTGGCTCATCACACCGCAGGTGACCGTTCAGGCAGGTGATTCATTCTCATTCTTTGCTCGTGCATGGTATGACGTGGAGAATTTTGATGTGAAATTATCAACGGGAGGTAATGCAATAAGCAGCTTCACCGTCACCCTCGAATCCGTTACCGGTGCAACATCGGACTATGTGGAGTATTCTTATGATCTAACCGCCTATGCGGGACTGAACATCTATCTTGGGATACACTGGATGCAGGACACCTATGGATTCCTTGTCGATGACGTAAAGGTCGGTCAACCTGTTGCAACAGATGCAGGTATGCTTGCAATTCCTTCCCCCGAAGAATACGAAGAGGTTTATGCGGAAATATATCCCTGCGCTCTTATAAAAAATTTCGGAACCGATACAATAGACGATTACATATATATTACCTGTGAGATTTGTGATTCTCTTGGTGCTGCCGTATATAATAGTATGGCAGTATATACAGACGCTCTTGCATCAGCAGATACTGTTGCTGTTGTCTTCCCCGATGCGTGGAATCCATCAGACATAGGAGAATACTCCATTACAATGTCCACCGATCTAGATGGTGATGAAAATCCAAACAACGATTCTATGTCGAAAGAGACAGAAATATACTGTCATTATGGAACCGGCGGACCAGACACTTTCGGATATGTGTGGATAGACAGCAGCGAACCGGACGGTCCAGATTATAACTGGATAGAGATAAACGCAACTGGTACCTCTGCTATCATGTATGGAGTGGACACCTTCTACGGAGATGACAATTTCTCAGAGCCGATAGATTTCGGATTTTATTTCCCTTTCTACGGTATAAACCATTCCTATTTTTATGTGGACACTAACGGAGAAATCCTGCTTTCGGATAATACTTGGTACGAGCCCTATCCTTCCTCTGGTTGGGGAAGTGACGGCAATATGTTCAACTATGTGTATCCAATTCCGGGAAACGCATACATGCCAGACCTCTTGGCTGTGTACTGGGATGATCTCGAAGCAGATCAAGGCGCTGGAGATATCTATTTCCAGACTTTTGGCTCAGCGCCCGATAGGTACTGCGTCATCGAATGGAATAATTTCAGATTTCACTCCGGCACAGGCGGCACACCGACACTGTGCTTTGAAGCAATACTTCATGAAAGCGGAGATATTGTTTTTCAATATAAAATCGTTGCAAACGGGCAATCCGGAAGCGCTGCACTCCATGACTACGGGCAGAGTTCAACAGTTGGAATTCAAAACACCACTGCCGATGCCGGATTATGCTATCTTGCGGAAGTCGTTGACAACGGCGTGTATGTCGGGGTCGAACCTTATGGCAATCTTTTGAAAAATGAGATGTCGATCCTTTTCTACACTGGTCAGGATTCCTTCCCACCGATCTTCGTCTATGAAGAAATTGGAAATACTTTTGACAATACACCCGAATTATCCATTAAGATTACCGACCTTTCCGGCGTTCAGACCGACACACTTTATTATAACACAGGAAGCGGATGGCAAGCGGTAAGCCACTACGCTTTTGAAGAACCGAACATCTTCTACTATGAACTGCCCAACATTCCGAACAGCCACACCGTCCAATATTATTTTGCAGCACAGGACGCTTCAGATGATCACAACAGGGGCACCTATCCTTCAAATGCCCCGAGTCAGTATTTTTCATTCAAGATACTTCCCACGAACGGATTCGAGGTTTTGTTTGCCTATCCCGGCAATCAGGATTATCAACATCTTGAATACCCCGTGTACATCGATGCACTCAATAATGCTGGGATCTTTTATGATATTTATAATTGGTATGAGTACGAAGATTATCGTTTTCCAACAGATTACAAAGCTATCTTTACTTATGCAAATTCTGGTTCTCCCAATGCCAAAGCAGACACCTTAGCAGTTGCACTGATGGAATACATGGATAGTGGTATAAATGGAAATCCTAAGCATGTTTTTCTTGCATCGGACGGTATCGCGTATTCACAGCATGGATATCCAAACTCCAAACCCCTTAAGAAATTTTATACAGCATATATACGCGGTGGTTATTATCCTACTGCTACTTATGGATATCCTCCGTATGGAGGAACCAACGGGTTGGGTGGTCCGAATTGCTTTACTTATGAAGATGGAAGCGTCGTGATGACGGTGAATTCTCCTGTTGCTATATCTAATTATGAAGCTCCCGTGTATGCCAATAGTCCAGACGTGATTTATCCGCGAGATTGCCCGAGCTGGTATGCGGACGAAGTTACGAATCCTGACATTAGCTCAAATGCAAGCTTTCTCTTTGAAGATGGTCCAGGACCTCTTGTTCCCGGACAGGCATACTGCTATCACGGTGTGTGCGGCATATGGCTTGATAACCTTATTTACAAATCCTTCTACACAAGTTTCGACCTGTCGCAATTTACCGATCAGTCGGACATCACAAGCATAATAAACACAGCCCTCGATTGGTTCGATATTTCTTATGTAAGTATTTCCGAGCCTTCAAACACGGAAAATACAAAGACAACTCTCTATCACTATCCCAATCCTTCTTTTCATTCGACCACATTCAAATTCTCGATCCAACCCACCGCTGAGCTTGCTGGAAAAACTGCGATCTCTATCTATAACATAAAAGGTCAAAGAGTAAAATCACTCGTGAATGAGGTATTGGTGCCCGGCGAATATACGATCAACTGGAATTGTACCGATGAAAACAATAAACCTGTTGCTGATGGTGTGTATCTCTACAAACTTGATGTTGGAAACAAGTGTATCAATACAAACAAGATGATCATCGTCAAATAAATTTCTTTGAAACAAAAAATACCAAAGCCCGGAACTAATTTTCGGGCTTTATTTGTAAATGCGTATATTTTCCCAGCTTATTTGACAATCATAATGTTCATATAAACATATTATATATGAAATTCAAAGCAGTGATCTTTGATCTTGATGGGACCCTCATCGACTCCATGGGCATCTGGTCGCAGGTCGATCATGACTTTCTGGGGAAACGCAATATCCCGGTGCCTGACGATCTATTTGATGATATTGAGGTGGGAAATAGTTACGTAGAAGTCGCAGAGCACTTCAAACAAAAATTCAACCTACCTGAAAGCGCAGAAGAAATCATGAACGAGTGGACAGAAATGGTTGCATGGCATTACCAGCATGACATTCCACTCAAAGCCGGTGCAAAGGAATTCATAACTTCCCTGAATAAAAATAATATCAAAATTGGCGTTGGCACGAGCAACATACATCGTCTGACAGAAACCGTGCTCTCTGCTAATTATGTGTGGCACTATGTCGATGCAGTGGTAGACGGACAGGAAAACCTTCGCGGCAAACCCTTTCCGGACATCTTCCTGAAGGTAGCAGAAAAGCTCGGAGTGCAACCCGGGAAATGTCTTGTTATCGAAGATGTAATTGCTGGTGTAACCGCAGCAAAGAATGCAGGTATGACCTCCTTTGCCATTGAGGACGATTATTCTCTTAAGGATAAGGATCGCATCCTTGAGTATGTTGATTTTTACGCCCGGGATTTTCATGAGATTAAAGACAGACTCGCTTTAACATAATAACCCATTTTTTTATATCATGAAAAATTAAAGAAAAACTGAAAGCCATACTCATATCTCAAAGAATTCATTTGACAGAATAAAAAGTCTTTTAGATGAATTGGAATTATAGAATGAATAATTTCGTAGTAATACAAAAAGGTCGTATACACTCCCAAATCGGGAGTATCCACGAACTTTTTCTGAATCTAAAGGAAATTTGTCGTGGATACATTCATTAGGTGCAAAAGGAGAAGTTAATGAATTTTGAAAATGCAAAAGAAATATATTGCGACATGAAATCTAAAGCAACAACAGCATTACAAGTCAATATTCTTAAATATTTTTTGTCTTCTATTACTGCAGAAGAAGTAATTAAGCTATTTTGGGAAAATGAAAGTGATCCAGATATTTATAGTTTTTTAAAAAAAATGATTAATGAAAATGTAAACAATGATTTAATCAACAAAAACCTAATTGAACCAATTTTACATAAAATACCAGAGAAGAATTTTCGAAAAGAAGTAAAATATAGAACTATCTTAGATTTATTGATGCATACATTTTCAGAATCAACTAAATTGAAGATTTTTTTAAAATTTATTGACAGTGAAAGAAAAAGTAATAGAGAGTTTGCTTATAAAATTTCAAGCTCTATCCAAAACTCAAAATTAGAGAAAATTTTAAAAGATAATTGGGACAAATATAAAGATGAAAGTCTTTTATCCATTATGCATGAAAGAAACATTTTAACAAACAATGATTTAATTGAAATCTGGAAAGAGAATAATAAAATTGAAGCTATAATTCTTTTACTAAATAAAAATGCTCTTTCGATAGAAAAACATTCGGATGTTATAAAAACAATAATAAATAGCAAAGAAATTGAAGATTGGATAAAAAGAAAATGTTATCAAATTATTGCTTCTAAGGATATTAATAATATTGAATTTCTTAAGACAAGTGAACCAGTAACATATTTGTATTTTATGGCTGTTAATAATCAAATATTAAACGATAAGTACATTTTAAATGTTTTAAATTCTCTAGATAACTTTGATTTATTAAATTTAATTCTTTGGTGTGTATCAAAAATGGGTAAATCGGATTTATTATATAAAATATTTGAGAAAAGTGATGTTATAGAAAATCGGATTAATGAAAATATTAGAAAGGATTTTGTTTGCACCTAACAAGCGTGTCGTCGGTTTGGTCTCGCGGTGGTTTTTGTTTGAATCTTCCGATTCAAACGGCGGGTCAGTTTGTTCACGTCGGAATCATTCTGATTCCGCCGCACACGCAAAACATTAGGCGATACTCAAAAAATTAAAGCTTTTGTGTGTCAAAAAAAATATATTTATATGTAGGAGGAAGTATGGATCTTTATACAAAAAATGGTAAACCTCTTCAGGTTTCAGGTAATACAGTATACAGTAAATCAGGAAAAGTTGTTGGTAGAATCGATGGTGATAAGGTCTATGGAACAGATGGGCGATATGTTGGAACAATATCAAATGGAAGGTTAGTTTTCCGCTCAACAGATAGTGCAGGAATTAGGTCTCCATTTTCATCTGCTAACAGAGTTGGTACAGCAAAAGCTAACCTAGTAGGTACAGCAATGATGGGAGACGAACCAAATATCCCTGATTAAATAAAATCATTAAGCAGGGAATAAACGGCTTTTAGTGATAAAAAAATTAGAGGAGACATTTATGGCAATTGTAACTTGCCCTGTTTGTAAAAAACAAGGAATGACGGCTGCAGTGCATCCAGAAGGTTCAGATAAATCTTTTGTATATTGCAAAATTTGTGGAGATTTTGAAATCTCAGGTACAGCTGAAGTAATTTTATCAGATAAGCCTGCAAATCCTAGACTATCATATTCTTTAAGAAAAAGATTTGAAAACGGTGCAACAAATCGAATTAATTCTGCAAATATTGATGAAATTATTGATTCCGTTAAATTTCCTGAAACAATTCCTGAGAAAGTTAATGAAATAATTAGTTTTTTATACAAAAATCAAAGTTCAGGCGGGTATGCAATTTCAGATAAAGAAATCTATATTTTTGGAATTAAAGATTATGATGAGCTAGAACTTGTAATAAAATATTCTGAAGGGAAAGGACTTTTAACAATTGATCCTAAATTTGCTTCAGGAGGTGGATTGTTTTCATTAGAAGCAACTGGTATCGACTTAGCAGAAGAGCTGTTAAAACGAAATGTTGTAGGATCCCAAGCCTTTGTTGCAATGTGGTTTGACGAATCAATGGAAGATGCATTTTCTCAAGGTATAGAACCTGCACTAAAAGAAACAGGCTATAAAGTAATTAGGATTGATAAAAAAGAATTTATCGGTGATATTAATGAAGAAATTCAAAAAGAGATAAAACAAAGCAAAATATTGATAGCAGACTATACTGGCAACCGAGGTGGTGTTTATTATGAAGCTGGTTTTGCAAAAGCATTAAATAAACCTGTAGTTTGTTGTTGCAAAGAAGATAAATTAAAAGAATTACATTTTGACGTAAAACATTTAAATCAAATCGTTTGGTCTTCTCCTGAAGATTTGAAAGAAAAACTAATCAAACGTCTTAATGGCTGTGGTTTGAATATTGAATAATACTAAATCGCCTAACAAGCGTGTCAGCTGTCAGGTTTATCGGTGTTCTTCGTCTGAATCGTAACGATTCAAACTTTGGTTGGTCTGTATTGGGCGTGATCGTTCCGATCCCGCCGCACACGCAAAACATTATGCCTATTGTCAGTATAAAAAAATTATTTACTCGACTCAAAAGTGAATGTAATGTTTTCAGAGAAAAGTATTTAAAGGAGATTTTATAAAATATTATGGATGATGTCTTAAAAAAATATAAACCTATTAATTATCTTTTTGAAGGTATGAATGGAGGTAAATATTCTCCAACAAGTGTTGCGAAAATATTAAAAAAAGCAGCATTAAAAGCAGGATTACAAAAAAATGTAACCCCGCATATGTTGAGACATAGTTTTGCAACTCATTTACTTGAACAAGGAACAGATTTGAGATATATACAAGAATTATTGGGTCATAATAGTTCTAAAACTACCGAAATATACACTCATGTATCGAATAAGGCAATTGCTAAAATAAGAAATCCTGTTGATGATTTTTTTAGCTGAGGAAATTAAGAAATGATAAAAGAAAAATATACACAATTGTTGTTATCCCACCAAATAAGAGGTA
>Ga0222702_1000446_pt1 | contig 11736 bp, 7 predicted proteins | sample AntAcemetage1504_FD_181152 | JGI IMG/M metagenome (GOLD analysis project Ga0222702, IMG submission 181152) | Saline water microbial communities from Ace Lake, Antarctica - #1504 | ecosystem: Environmental > Aquatic > Non-marine Saline and Alkaline > Saline | place: Antarctica: Ace Lake...
TCATATCCCCGATAGCTTTGACCTTTGCTTGCTCGCCTGTCATGCTTTCAGGTGCATAAAAAGAGTTCTGTCGCAGATAGGTTTTTGCATTTACTGTAATAGTTATCAAGCAAAAAAAACTAACCAATAGAACTAGTTTTTTCATAGGAACTATCTCCTTACTTTCATCTCTTTATATAATGATTTTATTTACGAAATTACAAATCGCTGTCAATGAAAATTAACTTATTTTGAATACGAAATCAGGAACAACGAATTTTGAGTAACTCTAACGGCATCCCAAAAACAAAAAAATCATTGTTTTTATCCCAGCTTGCGAAACCTGTTTTCTCAACCCAATCCATAAGAACACTATCTTCGGGAACGAGTAGTTGGAGCACATTTTTTTGCCGCTCTTGCGCAGCTTTCCCGGCAGACATAAGAAGAGAATCACGAACTATATCATTTTCTGCTTCTATAAAACTTATCCAGAAGGAATCTGAGTAATACACATTGCAAAACAGAATAAGCCCTTTTATGATGCCATCCTCAACCCATGCGCCAAACCGCTTTTTAGTATAAAATTCCGCAAGCAACAGCTCGGTCGCATTATAGATCACCCATCCTTTGGACAAAAGAGTCTTGCATTTTTCCAAATATGATGATGAGAGTATGTAACTCTTAAATTTTTCGTAGGAGATTTCATTTGTGATATTTCTATTGATCTTCAATTGTTTCTTTCTGTCCAACTCAAGATTCTTCAGCGAACATGTCAGCGTTATTTTAAATCCTTCTCTCTCGGCAGGAATAATAGATCCATAATTTTCAAAATAGGTCGAAAAACGCACTGAAGTGAGATCATGACGTTGTGCAAGAATGTTCAGATAGTACTCAGTAAATAACTTGCCTACTCCTTTTATCTTAATGCCCTGATCTTTTCTTAAACCTTCCAGCCATACATCGGTTGGAGTAAGATAGGTCATTTTACCGAATGCAATAAGTTTATCTTCTTCAAAGAGCCCGACAAATTCTCCGTAAGGGTCCGCAACCCATTCATCAAATATTTCCGGAACATAATCATCACCTTCCCAGATATCCTTTGAAATTTGCAGTACTCGTTCTTTATGTTCGGGAGTTATTTTTCTCAATTTCATAGTGTAAAAAGCTCTATGTATTTTTATGAGTGTCAACGAAATTATTGACGAAAATATTTCATGATCTCAGTTCAAAACAAAAGGAGTTAGCATGAAAGCTATAACATCAAATAATGCGCCCAAGGCAATCGGACCTTATTCACAGGCAATTCACCACAACGGAATGCTTTTTATTTCCGGGCAACTCGGCGTTCATCCCGAAACTGGTATTTGGGGAGAAACCTTTGCAGAACAGGCAAAACTTGTATTCGAAAATCTTCAGGCAATTCTTACTGATGCAGGCATGGATTTCGGCAATGTTGTGAAAGTAAGTGTGTTTTTAAAGGACCTTGGACATTTCGAACTGCTCAATGACCTTTATAAAAAGTATTTTGTCCAACCCTATCCTGCACGAGAAGCATACCAGGTAGCAAAACTTCCAAAGGATGCTGAGGTAGAGGTCTCGCTCATTGCGATGAAGTAGTAGGCACGCCACAGCTTTCCGGTAAAGCTCATGAATAAGGTTTCTCTTTTTTCATTTTGCTTATAGCATGAATGAACATGCACAAAGAAAAATAATTTGACAAAGGAGGAGAGAAATATAAAAAAGGTATTGTACATGATTGGGATATTATTAAACGTATAAATGAAATAAACGGGAAAAAATATGAATGAAAATTGCGTAGTTATGAATTATAATTTGAAGACAATTTAAATTATCTTGAGTGGTGTCTTTGAGTACAATACAAATTTTGGATAAATGCCCAGCTTCGTAAGAAGCCATAACGTGGAGGTTACAATGAAACCTAGAATTATTATTGTTGTTTTTGCATTTTTAATTTTACATTTTATATTTTTCATTCAACTCTCAGCAGCTGATACCTGGGTAAAGACCTACAGACCATTCCAGGAACCATACATGTATGATAAATATTATGTTGAGGATGTCATTGTAACACAGGATAGCGGCTACGTGGTGAGTGGAAGCTTTGAGCTCTATGATGATTTCTATTCAGAAAATTGGGGATTTCTCATGAAAACCGACAAAGACGGGAATATACTCTGGGCTTCTAAAGATAGTGTTGATTTTATGAGTTACAATGGTTATTCAGTTGAATTTGTTGAGACTTCTGATGGGGGATTTTTAACAATAGGATATCAAGGATTTGGTGGGCAGAGATATATGATAAGAAGAGATTCCGCCGGAAACTGCTTATGGGCTATTCCATATAACACAGATATTGGTGTATTTTCAATGCAGAATACACAAGATGGGAATATTATTCTTGGTGGAAGATCCGATTATAATGCTGCCTTAAGAAAAATAAAAGAAGATGGTACTACATTATGGACGAAAATAATAGAAGTAGGAAGCAGTATTGCATATTCGGTAGGTGAATGTAATAATGAAAATTACTTATTAACAGGTATTAACTTTGATAATTATGATATTTTAGTTATAAGAACCGATTCACTCGGAGATTCGCTTTGGACAAGAACCTTTGATGGACTCGGGGGACATGATCAAGGAAATTGTATTATTGAAACTAATGATGGAAATATACTTGTGGGAGGGGTAATAGGTGCACCTGCACCGGTATATGGATATGGTTTTTTATCATATCTCTATCCTAATGGCGATACTCTATGGACAAAAAACATCCCCGCAACTGTTTTTTCACCATTTCTTTCTTTATATGATGATATAACAGAATTAACTGCTTATGGAGGATGCTACGGTGAAGCGAAGATGATTAAAACAGACTATAATGGAAATATAAACTACGAAAAATTAATTTACGGATACAGACCAAGCGGAGATAAAAGTTTCCAAAAAATAGAAGGAGGATATATTTTTCTTTCAAGACCCGGATCATACGATTTTCGAATTGCACTTACAAAAACTGATAATAACGGAAACTTTCTTTCAATCGATGATAATCCCCAATTTGTTAATGAGATTATAAATGCATATCCAAATCCGTTTTATTCGTCAATTGATATCCAATATATATTACCCTACCAAATTAGAAATTTCACTATTACAATATATAATATCAAAGGTGAACTGGTTAACCAAATAAAATTATCTAAAGATAATTTGCTATCAGGTAACAAAACCTGGGATGGAAAAACTTTCGACGGGAAGGAGGTGTCCAATGGTATATACTTTCTTAAGCTAGAGGGTGATAACTATAAGGCAGTAAAAAAAGTAACAAAAATCAAATGAGATTTGACAAAAACATGAAAAAAAGAATAAGTCGGAATAAGATACTATCTATTTTAAAACGGAGGTTCTGATGAAGCCAAAAAAAGTTCTCATAATTTTTGCATTTTTAATTTTACAACTCGTCAGCCTGCTGGCTGATTTTGCATTTCCCATTCGGCTCTCAGCCGTAGATACATGGGTAAAGACCTACAGACCATTCCAGGAACCATACATGTATGATAAATATTATGTTGAGGATGTCATTGTAACACAGGATAGCGGCTACGTGGTGAGTGGAAGCTTTGAGCTTTATGATGACTTCTATTATGAAAGATGGGGATTTTTGATGAAAACCGATAAAGATGGAAATATGTTGTGGGCTTTAAAAGATAGTGTCGATTTCTTGGGAGAGAATGATAATTATGCCTGCGTTGAGACCTCTGAGGGAGATTTAATTACATGTGGTTATCAGCTAACAGGGGGTGGTTACATGATAAAACGTGATTCTGAAGGATTCAGACTTTGGGACATACCCTATGATGACTTTGGTGTTAATTCGATGGATAGAACTGTAGATGATAACATAATATTAGGCGGAAGACTATATGCAGACTTAGCTTTGAGGAAAATGGATAATGAAGGAAACACAATATGGACTAATTCAATCCAAGTAGGGATAGGAAGTAATGCATACTCAATATATTCAGCTAGCAATGGCGATTATTTGTTAACAGGAGTAAACTATACTGCACAAGATATTCTTGTGGTTAAAACAGATTGTAATGGTGATTCACTCTGGACAAGAATTTTTGATGGACTCGGGGAACATGACCAAGGAAACTGTATTATTGAAACTGATGAGGGAAATATCCTTGTGGGAGGGGTAATAGGTGCACCTGCGCCGGTATATGGATATGGTTTTTTATCATATCTCTATCCTAATGGCGATACTCTATGGACAAAATATACCCCAGGTTCTGAATTGGGACCATTCCAGTCCTTATGTGAATATTTGTCAGAGATAATAGCATATGGCGGAAGTAACGGTAATGCGAAGATGATTAAACTAGATTATTCGGGAAACATTACCCTTGAAAAATTAATATATGGAAATAGACCCAATGGAAATAGATGTTTTCATAAAATTGGAGATGGATATATTTTTCTCTCAAGACCCGGATTATATGATTACAGAATTGCACTTACAAAAACTGATAATAATGGAAACTTTCTTTCAATTGATGATAATCCCCAATTTGTTAATGAGATTATAACTGCATATCCAAATCCATTTTTCTCATCAATTCACATCCAATACAATTTGCCATATCAGTATAAAGATTGCAATATTAGAATATATAATATCAAAGGTGAACTGGTTAACCAACTACAATTATCTAAAAATAATTCACTATCAGGTAACAAAACCTGGGACGGGAAATCTTTCAATGGGGAGGAGGTGCACAATGGTATATATTTTCTTAAGTTAGAAAGCAATAATGGCACTGGAGTAAAAAAAGTAACCAAAATTAAATGATCCGACTTCTCCGTCTGCTGACGGATACGCCGTGAAAGGCCGGGTGTTCCAGTGTTTGATTAAATTAAAAAAGGAGCAAACGATGAAAAAAGCACTGTTATGTATTGCACTATTCTGTGCAATCACAGGTTATATCTCTGGCGACAATGCCGTAGATTCCACACGGAGTATGAGTTATACACATTTAAGCGCGATCAAAACTGCATTCTCAGGTGGAAGCGATGTTGCAAGCTATTATTGGAATGAATTTATTAATGATAATCCCAACACAATAGATTCGCTTTTTGACGAAACAGAACGTGGGGATTTCGAGCTGCTCAACGACCTATATAAAAAATATTTTGTCCAACCCTTTCCTGCGCGGGAAGAATATCAGGATTCATTGGCAAGTAAATTAGATTCCCATGCAAGTTGGGTTTATGATCGTATGGTCAACACACGACCAGTGGATTGGGAACATGCGTTGATCTCTAATAACTTGACTTCTGCAAGATGTGTATTCCATTTAACACCCATTGAATATAATAAATATTTTGTATAAATGCCCGGCTACGCTGTGGCAAGGAGGTTACAATGAAATATAAAGTTATTATTTTTGTTTTTTGCTTTCTGCTTTTTGCTTTTCGACTCTTAGTTGCGGATATCTGGATAAAAACCTATGAACCATTCGGAGATGTGGATTATTATCCCGAAGATATTGTAGTTTGCCAAGATGGTGGATATGCAGTAAACGGTTATTACAATTATTATGACCCTTACCCACCACCTATTGATGAAGAATGGGGCTTTTTGATGAAAACCGACAGTGATGGTAATCTAATCTGGGCAAAACTTGATACGCTTAGTTTTATGAATTCAAATAGATCTTATGCATTTGTCGAGACCAACGATAGTGGTTTTATTTCCGGCATAAGTAATGGCATACTAATTAAACGTGACTATAATGGAAACAAAGAATGGGTGGTTGACGAGGATTTTGCCATTCATTCTATGTGCAATACAGATGATGGTAATATAATTCTAGGAGGTTTTCAAAGCTTCAATATTGGTTTAAGAAAAATTGATGAAAATGGTAATACAATTTGGACTCAAGTTTATCCAATTGATGATGTTTATTCTATTTGTAAATCAATAATCCAGACAAATGATGGAGGATATGCTTTAACCGGTTATTTGGAAGTTTCAGGTACTATGAGTGGAGATATAATAGTTATGAAAACAGATGCCAATGGAGATTCACTTTGGACAAGAACTTTTGATGGGTATGGGAACTGGGATATTGGGAAAAGTATAACCGAAGATTCAAGCGGTAATATAATGGTAGCCGGAGAAATATTAAATCCAAATACTACAGGATTTCTCTGGTATTTAGATGAAGAGGGTAATACTATTTGGGCACGGGAAGTTGATAGTAGCGTTGGACATTCGCATTTTTCTGTAATTACATTATCCAATAATAATTTTGTGACTTACTGCTATAGCGGTTATGGGGGTGATAAAGAAACTACACTATATTCTTTTGACGATGACTATAATATCAACTGGCAATCAGAAATTAACTCAAATGTCGCAAGAGGGGATAAGTGTTTCTGTGAATTGAACGAAAATGGATATGTCTGTGCTTTGAGTAATGTAGGTGGCAGTTTAGAAGATAACATAGGCATAGCTAAAACCGATTCTATAGGGCAGGTTTATGCTATCGATCACCATGAAATACCACATATTAATGAAATCACATTATCAAATTATCCAAATCCATTCAATCCAACAACGACAATTCAATATAACATACCAATGAACATAAAAAAAGCTGATCTTGTAATCTTTAATATTAAAGGTCAGAAAATTAAACAATTTTCAGATATTAGAAATCAGACTTCAATAATCTGGGACGGAACTGATAAATTCAATAAGCCTGTTTCAACAGGTTTATATCTATACCGAATAATAACAGATGAAAATTTAAGCAAAACAAAAAAAATGATCTTAACAAAATAGTCCGGCTTCGCTAAAGCTACGCCGCGACAAGGAGGAAAGAAAAATGAAAAAATCAGCAGTTGTTTTATTTGTTTCATTATTTGTATTTGCAACTACCGGCTTGTTCGCCGAATATGAAGATAGGGTTCCGAGAACCAAAACAGTTACAGACAGCACATTACTGCACACGATCCGTAATGCTTGTGAAGAACAACCACATCCCGGAAATGTTGAAATAATGCGTCAATACTGGTGGGATTATATTAAAGCAACCACAGATTCTAGAAATGATGATAGTGGAGAAAGAGGAGAGCAGTTTAAAACAGATAATTATTTAAAAGAAGCATTCTGGGGTGTTATTGGTCATGATACAGATGAACATGATCCACAATTAACACCAGATCAAATCCTTGATCTTGCCAGAAGGCATTTGATTGATCCAAATTTCGATGATTATATTTCCCTTTATGAGGTATTTTCATATTTTGGGGGAAGCACGGGAGCTTCGGGTAGTAGGAGAGGATTGGATTTTGGATATATATTGGATAATGTAGCTTTTATGGTGGATATGCTTTGGGAATATACCGGACACGGTTTGGGCTCACAGGAAGTGTATCATGACAGTTTGTGCTACCCTTTAAGGGAGCTTGCAGAATATGCCAACTGGTTAGTAATAGAAACTCGTCCAAATGGTTACAATCCCGATAGCTCTTATACATGGAACGGCATTGAGATTAGCGATCATCCACGTCTTTGGATCAGTAATTATCGTATCAGGTTTGCAGCAATACTGGGATATGCAGGTTGTGTTTTAGATGACAGCACATATATCAATACTGCCTTGGAAGATTTACTTGAATTTAATGAGCCGGGACAATTACCCGATAATGGTTATTATGATCTTTATGTTACAAATTCCGGGGTATATGGAGAAGGGATGAACTACACAAATTATTCCTGCCAGGCATTTCCGATGTTTTTTAATTCATATAAAAGAATGGGGCTGGGAAATCTTTATGAGCATGACGGGATAAAAGATGTATTTGAGAATAGTTTAAACCTGATAGTGCCTGATTTTAATATGGTCTCAATTGATGATTCTTATTTTTCAAGAAGCTCAAGCCCATACTTCTTTAAAGAAATAATACACTACTATTACCAGAGTAATACTGAAAATGAAGAGATTGAGTGGTTTGTCAGTAATTATTATAATGCTTTTTCAACATACCCGAAACCAGCCAAAGTATATACAGCAGTATTATCATTTAATCCGGACAGAAATATTGGTACGGGTACTCTTCCGACCAATTTAGCAAACGGCACATATTCTAATGAGGAAATTACACTATTAAGAAATCCGATTATCAGCTTTGACCCTACACATAAATATATGTTGGATGAAAATGGAACAGGAACGACCCTTATTATCAATCATGATAATTCGTTAAACTTATCCAACCATGAGCATGGTGATCAATCAAGTTTTCAGTTATATTATAAAGGCATACAATTGCTTACGGATCCGGGTTACCGACCTGACCTAACAGATGGTTGTTTTAATGTCGGTAAAGAATGGTTATTATCTCCTTATGCTCATAATTTGATTTTGGTGAATCCAGATACTCTACGTGAAATTGATGAGTTAAACACTGATTATTATAATGTTTATCCATATAATGATCCACCTGATTCCAACTTATATAAATTTGAATCAAATAAAAGGTATGAACCGGTTGGTTATCATGGAACTGTATCAGAAAACGTACTGATGAATCCTTGTTATAAAAATTACCTAATTTCAACTGATGAAATAGAACATATTCAGATTGGAATCGTTTATGATCATCATCAGGAACATTATGATGATAATGCTACTTATCCGAACTTAAATCCTGCCGATACTATTTGTATAAAGCGAAACTTTTACTCTATTGATAACAACTCATACTACGTTATCTATGATGATGTTAAAAGTGCTTTGCATAATGAGTCCAACACTTTTTGTAATCAATTACATTTTGCAGTAACAGAGCTAAACGGTCCGAGTGGTTCAATGCAAGACAGTTTATCGTATGAGAATAACGGGAAATTCACGTATCTATATTATAGTCCCGATTTAACATCAGACGTTTACTTGCATGGTGCAATGGGTAGTCAGGGTAATACATCACAATTACGTGCCAGAGATCATCTCCCTCAAGGTGTATATTTGAAAGAACTTGAAAATGGTCCGGAATGGGAACATAGAGATTTACGTCTATTTAAAACCACTTTAAATAATGAGAAGTTTCTCACGGTTCTTATTCCCTCAGAATCATCTACAAGCCCGATAAGTGATACATTAAATGGTGCGGGCTATTACGCAGTAGAGATATATGACACCTCGATATCACCCACTGAGAAATCCTATTATGCAGTTTCCGACAGCTTACTGGATGTATCCTTCACCGACATTGATGTCAACAGCGATGGAGGGTTTGTCGGATTAACCTATCGTCCGGGCTATCAATTTGATACAAAGATAACACAGTTCATCATGGCAGATGGCGATAGTTTGTTATATGATGACTGTATACTCGTTAAATGCAACTCGAGTGTTGATGAAGTAATTGCTACTTATTCAGGTACAGAGCTTAGTGTTATCGTAAAATCCGATGATGAATATCCACAATACAAAATCCTAAGACAGGGTGTTGATCCTGAAGATTTTTCTTCAATAGGAGTTGCTGATCAAGGAAATGGACCAAGCAATATAAAACATCTTAGCTATGACAGCGATTACTTTTATGTGAACTGGTATGATTTTTCGTCCGGATCTGTGAATCTTATTACACCGATTTTAGTACCTTATGGAGAGACTTTAGTAATTGGTAATGGAGTAACTATTAATTGTATGAATTCCGACATAAAGATTGAGATTGAAGGTGAGATAAGTATTGGTGATGGTGTTACCTTCACCTCACCGGATTCTGTTCAGTGGGATGGGCTTTATCTTTATAATACTTCAGAAACAATTACCATGAACAACGTAACCTTTGAGAGAGGTAAACTTTACAATGAATCTCTATCTCTTGATATAATTAACAGCCACTTTACAAATTCTGGCATTGAGCAATATGGTGATGTATTAACCATTTCAGAAACTGATTTTTATAATAGTAGAGTTTATTGTGATTGGAAACCTCATAGATCTGACCCACCTATGTATACTGATATAAATATATCCTGGTGCAATTTCTCTAATTACTATAATAACAATCCAGTTTATATCCAAGGATACAACTTCTATGATTTAAGTAATAATACAATTTCCCAGTGCAATGGGGGCTTCAAAATCTATTATAGTGGCAATCCCAAGATGTGTATAATTTCCAACAATCTAATAGAAGATAATGGTATAGGAATTCAATTGTATAATTCGTATGCCGACATAACAGGGCACAATGTAATCAGGGAAAATTCTTATGGTATAGTTGGAGCGAATAAATCATCAATTACAATGATCGGCAACAGAGATTACCCTCTTCAATCAATTTATAATAATGTCAACGAAGAAATTGTGATCGATCAAAGTAGCTATCCTGAAAAAATGGATTGTAATATGATACGTGATGACAACTACGATTACGGGACGTCGGATCAGTATCTCATACGATGTGCGCGTTTTGATGGTGAAGAACGATCTCTTGATGCTGAAAACAATAATTGGGGTTCAGCTTCTCTTAACTGGGATGAATGGGATGGAGATGATAGATTTGATCCTTCAACTGCCTTTGATTATATTCCGGTGTGGGATCCCGGAACACCAAGAGACAATGACTTAGAAGGTGCAAAATTACTGTATGCAGAAGCGGATTCTTTAATTGAAGAAGAAGAGTATGAAGATGCAAAAACGACCTATCGTACTATTATCGATCTTTATACTTTGACCGACTATGCAATATATAGTATGCGGAATCTGCTACCATTGGAAACCGTTTCAGGACATGACTTTTCTTCCCTAAAACAATACTATCTCACAGATCCGAATTGCAATATCAATAATGAAAGAACAAAATTAAGTCAATATCTTGCTAACTACTGTACGATAAAAATGGAGCAATATCCAGAGGCGATCAGCTTTTTTGAAGCTATTATTTCTGATCCGGATACTGAATTAGACTCGGTCTATGCAGTTATCGATGCCGGTTATACTTATTTGTTGATGGAAAATGGCGGTAAGTACGATTACGTAGGAAAGATGGCAGAATTAAAACCAAGATCTGAAAAAGAATTTCGAATAATGAGAGATGGTCTATTATCTGAGTTGTTTGAAATTATTGAGACTGAACCGGAAGAACCAAACGTAGAATACGTATTTGAACTTAAGCATAATTATCCAAATCCATTCAATTCTAAAACCACAATTTCTTTCTCACTTCCGTTGTACACACAAAAAGCAGAACTTAAAATATACAACATCAAAGGGCAATTGGTAAGAATACTTGATATGGATAATAAATCCGGCATAGGAAATTTAACCTGGGATGGACTCGATAGCTTTGGGAAAAAAGTCGGTTCTGGTATCTATTTCTACAAACTAACTGCTGATAAGAAAGAAATCGTTAAAAAAATGGTACTGATGCGGTAATCTTAAACCTCACTTATATATAAATAGAGACGTACTTTTGTGCGTCTCTATTTTAGTAGATTTAAAGGGACCTTTATTATTCCATTAATGTAATTATTGACAGAATCTTTGATTTTCAGAAATTTCATAATTAATGAATTTCCCGAAAGATAGCTCTGTCCCAGCACAAAAAAGATGAAACTTTGTCAACGATGAAAATCCATTCTCACCGATCAACGAGCTTCATGAATTTTTCAAAACATGCTGACCAGGCAATAATCTTGAAAGGATA
>Ga0222702_1000450_pt1 | contig 11702 bp, 8 predicted proteins | sample AntAcemetage1504_FD_181152 | JGI IMG/M metagenome (GOLD analysis project Ga0222702, IMG submission 181152) | Saline water microbial communities from Ace Lake, Antarctica - #1504 | ecosystem: Environmental > Aquatic > Non-marine Saline and Alkaline > Saline | place: Antarctica: Ace Lake...
TTTATCGGGCGGCTTATAGCCTTCACGCTCATGAGGTCCCGATCGCCTTTAAGCCGTTCCTGGTGCTGGGCTACTACGCCGCCTATCACTTTCCGGCTTCCATCCTCAAGAGCCATGGTCTTCGCAACCTCCTTATTGTTATCTTCTCCTTCGCCCTATTTATCCCCATCTTAATTGACCTTTTCATTACGGCTCTCTCCTCCCGCCGGAAAAGATCGCCGCGAAGAGATCAACACTTATCTTTCCGGTTGCCGGAATTCTTCTTCACCCTCCTCTTTTTTCTCAGTACCCTCTCTTACGCGCTGCTGGTCCAGAATAATAATTTCTGGAAGTTCGGTAACTTCGGCTGGGGAGCAGCGGCGGGCCTGGTGTTGTTCCTGCCCCTCCTGGTAACCTGCATGATGAGGATAAGGCTGACCGCGCTGCGCGTTGTCGCCGGTCTGCTGTTCTGCCTGCACCTATGGGGCGGATTGTATCAATTGTATATTTTCACGTTTCGAGGCGTGATTTTCTAAGTGCCTGCAATAGAAATAAAATATTACAGATTATTCTCGCGGGAGAACCGGCTCGTTCTCTGCCTTGCGGCGGTGCTGGTTGTGGTCAACAGCCTCCTGCTCATCCGGCTGGGGACCGGGCTGGCCCTTCAGGTGTATTCTCTGGCGGCAGCGGCCCTTCTGACAATCTGCGGACTGGTCCTGCTCGGCGATAAAGGTCAACGGATCCCTGATTCGATAATGCGCTTCGTCGCGGCGTTCCTGATCGGCCTGCTCTCCTTTACCGCGTTCAACTTCATCCTCCTCCACATCAACAGCCCGGGACTTACCCGCGCCGGCAACGTCCTCTTCTTTCTCTCCTTCTTTATCCTGGGAGTCACCCGGAGAAAACAACTCTTCCCGGCCCTCCCCCGGGTAACTGTATCGGGGGCGAATATAGCCTGGATCATCTTCCTCTCCCTCTTTCTCTCATTCACGACGGCCTACGGCTTCTTAAACAACCCCCGGGGGAGAGCCAGCCGGAACCGCGTGAGATCCTGGTCGTTTATCCTCAAGCCGGGAGAAAATATTCCCAACTGGGGGTGGAACAAAGACAAGAGATGGTACCTGTACAAATCTCCCCGGGCCATCAATGACCGGGGTTTGCCGGAAGAGCGGCTGCAGCATACCGGACCGCAGGTCTTCTGGCTCACACTTGCCGCCTTGCCGACGGACTTCTCTGTCGAGAAGACGGCGAAAATATACAAAATTCTGAGCCTGCTTCTCTTCTTCTGCCTGCTCTATTCATTAGCCTTCATCGCGACCCATTTCTTCGGCCTCGGCATAATCCCCACAGCGGTTACGGTCTTCGCGGTCCCCTTCTTCAGCGCCATCAATTATCCTTTCTTCATCCTCGGCAGATCTTCCTACGCCGGGTTCTTCACGGCGGGGCCGACCATGTACCACAGCGTCACTCAACTGATGGGGATCATTATCGGCGTCGCCGGGATCATACTGTTCCTGCTCGCGGTCGCGGAAGGCCGGTCAACCTTTCTCCCCGGCTGTCTGCTGATAACCGGCTCCTTCTTCTTCAAACCGACGGTATTCTCCCTCCTGGCACCGGCAGTCTTTATCCTGTTTTTTTTATACCGTCGGGTACCGTTGCCGTCCCGGGTAACTGGATTGTGCCTTCTGCTCATCCCCCCCCTTTTCTGGCATTTCTACGCGGCCTGGTACCATATCCCCGTTGTTAAGCCGCCGATCGCTTTCCGGCCGTTTGCTCTGCTATTTCACTATGCTTCCCGCCATTTCCCCCCTTCCGTCAGACAGCGTCCTCTCCTGATGGGAACCTTGATCGTGCTCTTTTCCTTTGCCGTCCTGATTCCCATCCTGCTCGATCGAATCATCTCGATTTCGCCTTCCCGGGAGAAGGCCCCCGATGGCATAATTAAAAGAGCGCAAGACCACATCCCCGAAATCTTCTTTACGATTATATTGGTTATCGGTGTTTTATCATACGCCCTTCTGATCGAGGCCGGCCCCCGCATGGTTCACGGCAATTTCTGCTGGGGGGCGGCGGCTGGATACTTGCTTTTTATCCCATTTCTGGTAAAACTAATGTTTAACATCAAAAATATCCTCCTGCGAGTGGGAGCCTTCGCGCTCTTCACTCTGCATCTCTGGGGAGGGGTGTATCACCTGTATCGATTCGTAATCAGAGGGAAAATAATTTAAACCGCCATGAAAACAACAGAAGTTACCTATTCCATGATTATTCCCGTCTATAACGCTGAGAAGACATTGGAGGAGTTAATCTCCCGGATAAAGCAGGCCTTCTCGTCACTGGACGTAACTTATGAAATAATTCTGATCGATGACAACAGCCGGGATAATTCCTGGGAGGTAATAAAACGTCTGAAACGCGGCTCCCCCAACCTCCGCATAATTCGGTTGAGGAGAAATTTCGGACAGCATAACGCTATCATGTGCGGCCTCCATTTCTTCCGGGGAGACTATGTCATCACCATTGACGACGACCTGCAGATACCCCCGGAAGAGATACCCAAACTCATAGCCGGGGCGGCCGAGGGCTATGACGTGGTCTATGGGATCTATGACCGAAAAAAACACAACCTGTTGAAAAACTTCGGGTCGTTTCTCATCGGGTGCTACTACCGGAAGATATTCCACATGAGTAACCAGGTCTCCGCATTCCGGATCATCAAGCGGGAGATCGCGCGAGAGATAATCAATTACGACAAGACATTCCCCTACATCGACGGGCTGATCTCGTGGAATACCGGGAACATAGGGGAAGTCCCCGTCAAACACTATCGCCGCGGGGCGGGCATCTCCGGGTACTCCATCGGTAAAATGGTGAAATTAGCCTTTGACATGGTAACCAACTTCTCCGCCTTTCCCATCAGGGTCGCTTCCCTGCTGGGAGTACTCTTCTCTCTGGTCGGATTTCTCCTGGCACTATATTTCTTCTTTCGCTTCGGACTGGGGATGCCTGTGACCGGTTACGCTTCGATGCTGGTAGCGGTGACCATCTTTTCCGGGGTCCAGCTTCTCACCATCGGAATCATCGGGGAGTATATAGCCCGGGTACATATGAATATCAACCGGAAGCCGCAATACGTAATAAAAGATCAGGATATATGAAGAAGTATGAAATATTACCGTGGGATACCCAATTCTTCGGCTTCGGTGTCGCCAAAATAGTGCCTTCCAGACTTACTGCGGATTCGCTGGGTAAAATTTTAAAACAACTGAAAAAAGAAAATATATCCCTGGTATACTGGCCATCTGATATCAATGACGAAAAATCGCAAGAAGCGGGCCGTAAGCTGGGCGGCTTCCTGGCCGACTCGAAGACCACATTTTTTGCCGACCTGACTACTCTCGATTTATCACGTTTTAAGCGCGATCCCAACGTTCAGATATATTCCAAATCGCATCCCACCAAAGAGATGGAAGACCTGGCAATAGCCTGCGGAAGGTATTCCCGTTTTCATCAAGATCCGAAGATAGGCGAAGCTAAATACCGGGAGCTTTATAAATTGTGGTTAAAAAAATCACTGGCTGGAATAACTGCCGGATGTTTCTGGGTCTATCCGAACAAGTCGGGCAAGATCATCGGGATGCTCTCCATGAAGATCATCGGAGACATTGTTGATGGAGACCTGGGAGCCGTAAATAAATCCGAACGAGGTAAGGGGATCGGGGAAGCACTCTTTGTCGAAACCTTTTACTGGTCCCTGGAGAACGGCTATAAGTACATGCAATTGATTACCCAGGGCCGGAACAAAGCCTCCTGTTCGCTCTATAAAAAATTCGGCTTTGAGATAGTTAAAGTCGAAAACTTCTATCACTTCTGGATCTAAGATTAATTAAACAGATGATCAAGATACCTTTCAATAAGCCCGCCCTCACGGGGAATGAGCTGCGGTATATAAAAGACGCGGTCGACAGCGGAAAGATCAGCGGGGACGGAGGTTTCACTAAAAAATGCCAAGAATTCCTGGAGAAAAAATTTAACGCCGGAAAAGTCCTCCTGACCACCTCCGGCACCGGGGCGCTGGAGATGTCCGCCTTACTCATAGATATTCAGCCGGGGGATGAAGTAATCATGCCCTCTTATACCTTCGTCTCCACGGCCAACGCGTTTATCCTCCGGGGAGCGAAACCGGTATTTATCGATATCCGGGAAGATACCCTGAACTTGGATGAAAAACTGATAGAAGAGAAGATCACCGACCGAACCAGAGCCATCATCCCGGTACACTACGCGGGGGTGAGCTGTGAGTTAGACACGATCATGGATATCGCCCGGAAGAGAAATTTCTGGATTGTCGAAGACGCGGCACAGGGGATTACTTCCCGTTATAAAGACAAATACTTAGGAACTGTGGGAGATCTGGGCGCTTTTAGTTTTCACGAAACAAAAAATGTGATCTGCGGGGAGGGGGGAGCGCTCCTGGTCAACAACGAAGATCTCCGAGAAAGGGCGGAGATAATATGGGAGAAAGGGACTAACCGAAAAAAATTCTTCCGGGGTGAGGTGGATAAATATACCTGGATCGATATCGGCTCTTCTTACTTAATGTCGGACGTTCTGGCTGCTTACCTCTACGCCCAGCTGGAGAATCTGGAGAAGATTCAGAATAAAAGAAAGGAGATTTATAACTACTATATTCAGAATCTCCAGGAATTGGAGAGAGAAGGAAAGATTCGTCTGCCCGTCGTCCCGGAGGACTGCGAGACAAATTATCATCTCTTTTACATTCTGCTGCCGGACCGGGAAAAACGCGATTCTCTCCTTAGACGCCTGAGAGCGGCGGGAATTCACGCCGTCTTTCACTATGTTCCCCTGCACGTCTCGCCGATGGGGGAAAGGTTCGGCTACCGACCGGGCGACCTCCCTCTCACAGAGTCTCTTAGCGAGAGGCTGATCAGGCTGCCTCTCTTTTACGATCTCAGTCTGGATGAGGCTGAATTTATAATCGCAATGGTAAAAAAACACATCAACCGCTCGTAAAAAGGCCCCCTTATTCGGGGAGATAATCGCGAAACCAGTTTCTCAGGTCCGGATATACTTCGACCCGGTCACAGGTTAAAGCAGTCCCTTTTACTTTGAACTCCAGATTATCGCTCATCCGCTTATTAACAAAAAATATTTCAGGATAAGAGTAACCATCCCGGACCGGCAAGTCCTCGCCGGATATTTCTCGCCGCGCGATCACCTCCTCTGCGCCCTCCGCCCGGCAGACCTGAATCTCACCCATCGGTCCTTTCGGCGCCAACGGGCCAGCTTGAAGACGGAAGCGCGCCCGAAAGGGCACGGGAGGAAGATGGACAGCGGCGGCCGGGGAAATACCCTCGACTTCATAAACACGACTATACTTCTCTCTCCACCAGGCCGCGCTCTCACTGAAGACACGCTCAAAAAACCGGTCGAAATCATCTCCCGCCTGCTCCATCTCCCGGCGGAGACCGGAGAGTTTTTCGGGAGAAGGGAGGCGTACTTCCGGCGCCTTAAGCAATCCCCGTTGATGAAGAAGGCGGTCTATCCGGCGGGGCGAGGCACTGATCTTTACGAAGAGAGGATGTTCCTCGAAATTCTTCACCCTCACCCTGTAAGAATACTTGAGGAGAGGAAAAGATACCCGGGCCCGGAAGAGACAGAGTTCCGGCTCTAAGGACACCAATGTCATATCCCGGCTCTTCCGCCCTGCCTTTACTTTTACCCGGGCGGGGACGTGGATAGGGTAAAGTTCGACTCCGATCCTCTCCAGCCGGCGCGGGGCCAGAATCAGTCTCCGTACAACCTCATAAGACCCCACCCAGAAACCGGTCTTCCCTTCATACCCCATGTCTTCTTCCAGCACAAGTATCTCGGGTGAAGTCTCCGAGTAATCGAAATCAAGGTCCCGCAGAATCAGCGACTTCCATTCCCAGGCGGGGTCCTGCCGGTTCAGGTTATATATCTTTATCACCGGATTGATGAAATCAACGCTCTCCGTGCGAAAGACTTTCTGGGGAAGGGAGAGATCGGTCTCCCCCTTCCCCGGGTCGGAGGTTTCTTCCAAAGAAACCAGCCCGGGTGACGATCCCCCCGATGATTCCTCGAGGACCAGGTAGTCACCACCTCCTGACCGGATCGGGCCGGCCGGGGGAAGAGCGGCAGCAAAAGCAGCCGGGCGCACCCTGCTTCCGGGGGAGATGTTCTCCCGGATCCAGTCCCGGGCAAGGGAGATGGTGTCTTTTGCCCGGGAAAGATAAATTACCTTCAGGTCAACAAGCAAGAAGGGGAAAATAATCAGGCAGACCAGAACCACGACAGCGCCATCCCTTACCCGGGTTTTCGATCTCAGCAGAGATATTAAAAAAATTAAAAAACGGGCCGCCAGCAAAAAGGCCATGAGAGCCATCGGGAGAAGATCCGCCGGACAAGGAACAGGGGTCGATAAGATGGCAAGAAGGGTGTACGCCAGCGCGGCCAAAATAAGGCAGCGCTCGCCGTTGCCCTTCCTCGCCAGGCCCAGGATCGCCCCACCCAGGGCCAGCGGCAGGATCAGAAATCCGGCGCCGTACTTAAGACTCATCCCCCATCGGACCTGGTGGAAGAAGGATATCGAGTACTGGTGAAGGCTACCGGCGGGGAGTAACTCCACCAGGGAGTGAGACTGGAAACGGGCCGAGAGTTGGTCGAGAAAGACTGCCGGCTCGTACCAGAAAGCGGGGCAAGAAATTATCACACCCAGAAACAAGAAGAAAATGGTCGCAATGAGATACCCGAACCGGCGTCGAGGCTGGTCGGCGGAGCCGACTTCTTTCAATCGCAGAAGGTAGGCAAGAATAATAACCGGGATAACAGACCAACCGGCAAATCGGAGCCCTCCCGCCAGACCGGCGGAGAGACCGGCCAGGATATACCACTTAAGCTCCCCCCGCTTGATAATCAGCCCCGAAAAGAGGAGACCGGCAGTAACAAAAACGGCCGCGGCGGTATCATCTCCGATATAGCGGGAGTTGTTGACCAGGAAGGGAGAGAGAGCGACCAAGAGGGCGGCAATCCACCCCTCCCGTCGGCTGAAGAAGACCACCCCCACCCGATAAATCAGGAAGACCAGGAGAGTCCCCATCAAGACTGAGCAGAAACGGATCAGCAGGACTTCTCCCCCGACGGTGAGAACCATTAGGGTGGAGAAGGGCTGATAGTAATTGATATGGGCCAGAGCGAGACCAGCGTATCGTATAGCGGTTATCACCCATCCGGCCGCGGCCGCCAGAAAGATAAAAAATTGGGGGGAGATAAGGTCCGGACCGGAAGGCAGAAGAGAGAGATTGAAAGGGCTATAGTAGAAAAAACGAAAAAAACCAAGGTAAAAGTCCGCCTCTGGGTTGACGGATCGGGGTAGTCCGTACAGACGGATTGAGAAAGCGGCCAGCAAGAGCAAGCCAAGCAGAAGACCACTGATAGGTACTTTTGATTTCACCTTGAGCTAATCGCGAAGTAAAAAACGCGCTGACTTTTCCTATGTTTTTTTGCAGCGCATTATAACACATCGGGAAAGCATCCGCAATCTTATAGGATCCCGGAATAATATAAAAAAAGAAGCCCCGCCTTAAGCGGGGCTTCTCTGCCCGTTAGATTAATACCCTCCGGCTCAGGGAGCCTCTGGAGGCAATGTCGGCACCACGCTCGGGGTCGGAGTCAGAGTCGGAGTCGCACTCGACATTGGTGTCGGAGTCGCACTCGGCGTTGGTGTCGGAGTCGCACTCGGCGTTGGTGTCGGAGTCACGCCCGGCGTCGGCGTCGGAGTTAAACTCGGCGTCGGCGACGGACTCGGGGTCGGCGTTGGCGTCACGCTCGGGGTCGGAGTCACGCTCGGGGTCGGAACCGGTGTTGGGGTTAACGGATTACAGACCCGCCCGGTGACCGGGACATCCCCGGACCGGCCGAAATAACACCTGGTTACCTGCCGGGCGGCCCATAACCCGTAAACTTCCCGGAAGATAGCGGGCTCATTGCCCCCGTAGCCGTCGTAATCACCGGGGGCCGGCTTATCCCCTTCAGCCCCGAAATAGGCGCGGAAGCCGCTCTTGACCGCCCAGAGGCCAGTGGAGGGCCGGAAGATGGCCGGCTCCCAACCACCTACACCCCCGGCCACGCCTGGAACAGGAACGTCATTCTCAACCCCTCCAAAGTAAGCCCGGGTAAGCCCCTTGATCGCCCAGAGGCCGGTGGAGGGACGGTAGATACCGATGTATTTCTGCCGCGAATGGAGATAGTAGCCGGGTACCACCTGGTCATCTCCGCCTCCAAAGTAAGTACGGGTGAAGTTTCTGATCGCCCAGCAACCGTTGCTCTCCCGGTAGATGCCCGCATCACATTTTCCGTCAGCGTCATAGTCTCCGGGAACCGGGATATCGCCATCGGCGCCGAAATACGCCCGGGTCACTCCCCGAATCGCCCACAGACCCATGCTCCCCCGGAAGATACCGGCGTCGGTCGTGCCGTCATTATCGTAGTCGCCGGAGACCGGTATATCATCTTCGGTTCCGAAGTAAAAACGGGTAATACCTCTCACCGCCCAGAGGCCGGTGGTCTCCCGGAAGATGGCCACGTCTGATTTCCCATCCCCGTTGTAGTCACTCGAGTCTATGATGTCGGCCTCGATAAGGGAGGGCGGGTCATACCCGATGTTGATCTTATAGATGGCGGTCTGCTTTCCCCCCTCCACCCAGAGATAACCCTCGTCGTCCAGGGTGCATCCCCCGACGTCGTTACAGTACCCCACTGCCGGCAGCATAAATGAGTTGGTCTGGTGGCCGCTCATGTCCACTTCAATGATCCAGCCGTAATGACCGGGCTCCTGCCCCACGCCGCACCAGAAATGATCCCCCGCTTTAGCTATACCGGTCACCGGGGAACCTACGAATATTGAGCCGATGTTCTGGCCGGTAACAACGTTCCTCTTGTATATTTTGTAATGAACATGATCTGTGAACCAGAGCATGTCCGGCTCCTCAGGGTCCCAGTAAATGCCATATCCATACCTGTCGGGGGGGGCAAATGAACTGATCGGAGAACCGCCGGTCAGGGGCAGCTGGTAAAAGTAAGAGCCGCAGCCCTTGACCCAGAACGTATTCCGCTCCCCGTCGTAGGCGATATCCTGCAGTCCGGCCGCGATATTTGTGCTAATGGTCTGCACCACCGAGCCGGTTATCGGGCTCTTCTTAAAAATTGACGTCGAGCTTGAATGCACCTCGTATATGTATCCATCGTACCAGGTGACACCCCCTCCCCACCCGTGCGCGGAACGGGGGATTGAGTGTTCGATATAAGGAACAAAAGCCAGAGAAATGCCGCTAAAGATTAAAAGAGAACATATTAATACCGCCGCCGTAAACGCTTTTCGCCAGTGATCTTTTATTTGAAAACCTCCTTAAAATTTTTTCATCGGGGGATTAATAATTTAGAGAAGGCAAACTATCATCACCCGTTAATTGCTGTCAACGTTAAATCGCCGAAGGACTCCGCGATCTTATAGGATTTCGGGATAGTACGCAAAAAGAAAAGCCCCGCCGTAAGGCGGGACTTCCTTACCCTTTGACTATCTTATCCTCCGACTCAAAGACTCTATGGAGTCGGAGTTATCAGGTATTTCCCGATAACATCGTCAAGTGCCGGATCACCTACGAACTATTTAATATGAGAAACTCATTTGGGCGGTGCTCGGATTACAGACCCGGCCGGAGACCGGGACATCCCCGGACCGGCCGAAATAACACCGGGTTGCTTCCCGGGCGACCCACAACCCGGAAACTTCCCGGAAGATAGCGGGCTCATTGCCCCCGTAGCCGTCGTAATCACCGGGGGCCGGCTTATCCGCTTCATTCCCAAAATAAGCGCGAAAACCGCTCTTGACCGCCCAGAGGCCGGTGGAGGGCCGGAAGATGGCCGGCTCCCAACCACCTATGCCCCCGGCCACACTCGGCAGCGGGACGTCATTGGCCTCTCCCCCGAAGTAGGTCCGGGTAAGATCCCTTATCGCCCAGAGGCCGTTGCTGGGCCGGAAGATACCAATGTACTTCTGCCGCGAATGGGAATAATAACCTGGGACCGGAAGGTCCGACTGGGCTCCCCAGTAAACTCTGGTGAGATCCTTTACCGCCCAGAGACCATTGCTGGATCGGAAGAGACCCGGGTCACATTTGCCGTCACCGTTATAATCACCGGGAACGGGAATATAGCCCGCTGCACCGTAGTACGCGCGGGTTATATTTCTAATTACCCAGAGACCGTTCGAGCCACGAAAGATACCCGCGTCGGTTATTCCGTCATTATCGTAATCGCCGGGAACCGGATCATCGCCCGATGCCCCAAAGTAAAATCTGGTAATATCTCTGACCGCCCAGAGACCGTTAGCCTCCCGGAAGATGGCTACATCGGACTTTCCATCTCCATTGTAGTCACCGGAATCTATGATGTCGGTCTCGATGAAGGTGGGGACGGGATCGTAGCCAATATTAATCTGATAGATGGCAGTCTCTTTGCCCCCTTGCACCCAGAGATAACCATCATCGTCCAGGGTGCATCCCCCCACGTCATTATAGTACCCGACGCTCGGCAATTGAAAAGCGTTGGTCTGGTTCCCGCTCATGTCATATTCAATGATCCAGCCGGCATACCCGGGTTCTTTCGCCAAGCCGCACCACAATTTATCCTCCACTCGGGCGATACCGGACACAGGATTGCCGCCGGCGGGGATGGTGGTCTCCAGCGCGCCGTTGAGCGCGCTTACTTTATATATCGTCCCACCAACCTGGTCGGTAGTCCAAAGCGAGTCCGGATCCTCCGGCCCCCAGAAAACGCCGAATCCAAAACCAGCGGGGGGATATATCGTTTGCAGTATCGCGCCGCCGGTGAGGGCCACTTTGCAATAATAGTATCCGCAACCCTTGATCCAAAAACAATTCCGCTTCCCATCATAAGCGATATCCTGCAGGCCGGCCGGGAATCCGCTCGTGGCAATGGTCTCAACCACCGCGCCGGTTATCGGGCTCTTCTTATAGATGGATCTCGAGCTGGAATGTACCTCATAGATATATCCATCATACCAGGTAATACCCCCACCCCAGCCGCTGCTGGCCCGGGGAATAGAGTGCACGATATAAGGATCAAACGCCCGGGATGTTCTCGGAAAGATCATTAAAAAACAAAACAGTCCCGCTAATAAAACCAATTTCCACCAATGATTTCTCATCTTAAAACTCCTTCAATTCAGGTTACAATTATTTAGCTAATTTCTTGATAAAAGGTAACTACTCAGGTTTAGGGGTTCACGGTTCAAGGGTTCAAAGGTTCAAAGGTTCACGGTTAGAGAGTGATGAAGATTGAACGAATTCAAAGATGTTTACGAGCAGGCCAGACGAACACGTGCTGCCGTTCGTGGATTTATCAACTATCTCAAGATATATGAAGCGCGCAAGGCAACAAACCTTGAACCGTGAACCTTGAACCTGACAACCTGAGTAGTTACGATAAAAGAGCAATTTACCATTCCGAATTTACCATGTCAACTTTTTTTGATAAAATACTCTAATTCTGACATAAGGACTACTCGCGCCAAAAAAATTATTCTCGGCTAATTCCGTATTTCCGCATAATTTGGCTCCGACTTCCGACACCGGGATCAGCATCCTTGATTCGAAATCCTA
>Ga0222702_1000457_pt1 | contig 11657 bp, 6 predicted proteins | sample AntAcemetage1504_FD_181152 | JGI IMG/M metagenome (GOLD analysis project Ga0222702, IMG submission 181152) | Saline water microbial communities from Ace Lake, Antarctica - #1504 | ecosystem: Environmental > Aquatic > Non-marine Saline and Alkaline > Saline | place: Antarctica: Ace Lake...
TGCTATCTGGGCCGTAGCCAAATCAGATACCACGTGATCAACGGTCGCGGAAAAAACCTCGCCTGGGCGCGTCTTGAAGACGAGTTCAGCACTCTGGCCTGGAGCCACATGGCGAAGATTGATCTGATGTATCTGGGCCGTAATGATGGTTTCCGAATCGTCTACAAAAGCCATTGCCTGCGTGAACGGCGCCGCCATTAGCATCGAACCTTCGCGCAATGCGAGAGAAGTTACATGGCCGTCCGTCGGTGCATACACCGAAGTATTATCAAGGTTGAACTTTGCGGCATCGAGTTGCGCTTCAAGATTTTCAACCTGAGTTTCAGCAGCTTCCAGCTCGTAGCGGCTTCCGGCATTTGAGCCATGCAACTCGCTCGCTTGGTCGAACCTGCGCTTGGCGAGCGTCATCTGGGCATCGATTACGGCAACCGCGGCCCGGTAGGGTGTATCATCTATACGGAAAAGAAGATCACCTTGTTTTATCGGTTGGTAGGGCTCTACCGCGATCTCCGTCACTCGACCTGCAACAAGCGGCACGATCTGCACGATATGTCTGCCGGCAATAACGGGTCCTGATGGGGCACCGAACTGCATTGGTATAAAGAGACCCACAAAAAGTAACACGTTAAAGATCACTGGCGATATCTTGGTGAAGATATTCAAAGGCAAAATTTTGAGCTTAATCAGGATAACCAGCACTCCGATATAGCATACTGTGAGAAAAACAATCATAATGCACCTCCACCAGCGTTTGTCGGATTCATGTCCTTGGTCACCGTATAAGCCCAGATCAGCGCCACAATCCAGACAATGCCGGTAAGAATGCCAAGCCAACCAGCAACATTAATCGCCTCAGCCTGGGGATGCCCCCGACGGTGAGCCACTTTGCCTGGTAACATGGCCAGCCAGACACCTACTCCCAATATCGATATTATGATCGTCACAAGCACGATCATTGCAAAAATTCCTAGTGCGCCCATAGTTGATCCTCCTTAATTACTTTGGTTTCAGTGAACCCGTCTCTCGTAGCGGCTGCCTTCAGGCTGCCACACGATGGCGACCTGAAGGTCGCCGCTACGAGTACGGGAATGAGGAATATTTACCCACCCTCCGCGTCAACAGCAGGTGTTATTCCTTTAACGGCGGTACTTTATAGTTTTCCGTTGGATCAAATTTATCAAAGATGGAAAAGATTGAGACTATATCCTCCTTTTCCCCTTTGGTTATCTTTACATGTTTTGAGTCTATTTCTTCCTTAATATCGGAGGTACCCAAATAAATTGAAGCCCATGTTTTCCCATCCAGAAGCACCACATAATCGGCTCCTTTTAAATACTCGAAAGGCTCCGGGATAAACTCGGCGACTCCTCTCCTTACGTGGAGGGCTACCGCCTGGTTTTCCTGGTCGGTAAAGACAAACTCAATCACCTTGTCGGTATCTTTGCTTTTTTCCGGATCGATTTTAATGCGGAAATAATCCACAAAGGTAGCCGGAGAACGGGCTATAATCTCCGGAGAAGGCAGAACGGTTAGAGGAGAATCTACCTTTCCTTCCAGAGCCAGGGCTTCGGTCAAAAGAAAGCCCCGGGCGATTGAACCGGTGGCTAAGTAACCAAGTTGACGGAGAATGTCGGCTTTAAGCTGACGCACCTCTTTATTCATGGGGTCCAGGAGATAAAGATTCTGGATAAGCTCCGCCGCCCAGGCGAATTCTTTTTTGTCATATGCTGCCTTGCTCGCCTTAATTACCTTTTTCTTCCCCCCCATAAGTTCTACCGTACGGAGGGCCGCTTCTTCAGGGGCGATTTTAAACAGCTTGGTGCTGTCCCAGTCGAACCAGCCAATCACATACTGATAGATCGCTTCCGGGAAATGAACGGATTCCCCATATCCCTGAAAATTCATGGGTATTTCACTAAGATATGAAGGAATTTTCACAAAATGCCGCAACTCGTCAGGCCCCATGCCCTGCATAATTCCGCGCAAGGTTTGGTCGTAGGTAAAACTGATCATATCCATGTAGGAGGTTAATATTTCCCGTACTTTGTCTTTGCCTACAACCGCACGTGCGTGCGTATTGAGCAGAATCTCCGGCTGCAGATCCCGGATCACCTTCAAGCCATCGCGCCACACCAAAGGGGACCGGTAAACACCGCCACGAAGGGTGTAGATATTGGGGGTTCCGGGCCACAAGAAGTTGTTCAGCACAGCCTTTTTTTGCGGTACCCAAACCGTCAGGTTGTAATCATCGGACATGTATTCCGTGAAAAACTGCAGTTTAATCCCGAGCACCTCGAGTTCTTCGCCGTTTTCGACCGTCTTGGTAGCCGGCAAAAAGGCAATCGGTTTCCCAATCTCGATCTTGGGAGCCACGAAGGCATCCGCCCCTTCACTAGGCAATAGCAACCCAAAATGAGACAATATGCGGGCTGTCATTATCGGACCAACCTCAGGAATCGCGGAAGGCGCTCCTCCGCCCTTCAGGCTGCTTTCAACTGTTTCATTGACTTTAGGATGACCGATGATCATTACATCATCAGGATTATCGACCAGGGCGCCCGCGCCCATGGCATAGTGGGAGTGGCTGTAGATGATCACTTTGATCGGCTTATCGCTGATCTTCTCAATGGCCTTCCGGATATGTTCTCCCTCTTCCCGGGTGTCTCCGGTATCATATATGATTAATCCGTCATCCCCCTCGATTACCGAAGTATTAGCCAGGGAGACCCCGCCGATGCACCAGACCCCGTCGGCGACCTTCTCCGTGGTTGGTTCGTGATAGATGATCTTCGGGCTGACCTCAAGAACTTCAGCACTGATCAGCGCGCCGTTCGGCGCCTCCACGATCGTCACCTCGCCGCCCATATAGCGCGACTTCTCGGATGCTTGCGATGAGGGCAGTGCTCCGGCAGAGAGCAGTGTTCCCAGTACCACTGACATGACTATCATTTGGATCTTCTTCATTTCGACTCCTCCTTTTTTTTGATTTCGGAATAGCATGGACCTTCTTCGAAAAGCCTTTTTAACCACGAAGATCACGAAGGTTTTTCGAAAAATGAGTTATATTTTGTGTTTTTCTCAATTATTCTTCGTGTACTTCGTGACCTTCGTGGTAAATCACTTCGTTGTTATAGCTAACATCTTCCAGATACCTTGTAGAGGAAGGTCTAGCATATTAAAAATGGAATGTCGCTCCCAGGGCCGGGCCGTAGTACCGGGCGTCGATGATGGAACCGTTGATATCGAGAGAGCGATAAGCCAGGTCGAGTGAGATAACCCGTGATACCCGGAAATCAACCACGGCCATGGCATTCCAAATGAAATGGGGAGCGTCGCCGATGCCGAATCCCCCGATGTCCCCCCACAGGATGAATGACCACCTCTTATCCACCCGTATCCCGACCCGTCCGCCGATGTAGGGCGCCACCCAGTCCCCGCTGCCCGAAGTGTCGAGCAGACCCAGGGATCCTTTGAGCTTGTTTTTGTTATACGCGTACCGTCCGCCGGCCAGAACTTCGAAGACAATGGCCGCCGTTCCGGCCTCTTCACCCAGGGGTACCGTTCCCAGGCGATAGCCTCCTCCGAACTCCACGATAAGAAGCTCGGACCAGGTGGTAAGCGTGACCGGACCGACCGCTGAATTGAAGGTATCATCGGCTTTGGAGTCCGAATAGAGACCGTCCATCGTCAACCCCCAGTCCCCATTCCAGGCTTCAAACCTCCCCATGCCCGCGAAGCGCATATTTTCCAGGCTCTCCGAAATGCTCGTGTCCATATCCGTGGTGATACCGTTCACCGTCATGTCCCCTGAGACACCCAGCAGCCAGGCGTAGGGTGAAAACCTGAAAGACCATCCTTCCGCCTCCTCTGCCGATCCAACCAGGGGGATCAGGAGGAGGAGAACGGCTATGACAGCACTGCCTATTTTCATCATTTTTCTCCTTTGAACTTTGCTCTAGCTTGAGCTTACTCGAAAAGGTATTTTCAACTTTTTGTGTTCAAAAAACTGAATATTCACCACGAAGGTCACGAAGAGAAACAGAGGAAACTATAGAATTTTTCCTGGTTTTTTCAAATTTCTTCGTGAACTTCGTGTTCTTCGTGGTTTAAAAAAGCTTTTCGAGTAGGGTCTAACTTACTTTAAAAGCCTTTTAAACCACGGATTATCCGGATTATCTTCAGAGTCTTATTTTGATTGCTATTGGTCATTTCTTCTTTTTGACGATAATTTCCTCGATGGCCTTGAGCCCTTCCTTCCGGCAAACCGGGCAGAACGATACTTCCGGGACTTCAGACAACGTGTCCAACATCAGGAGAAACTTGCGGAAATTATCTCCCCGGATGTGCCTTTCCACATCGTCACGGCTCTCCCACTCTTCCAGCAGAACAAACGAGTTTTCATTAGCCGTATCCCGGTAAAGACAAACACTCCGGCACCCTTTTTCGTCCCGGGTCGGCCCTATTACCAGGCGGATCACGCTCAACTGTCCATCCCTCTTCTGATGGGAAGTAGTCATCTTGTAGGTAGCGACAATCATTCATCTAATATACACAGCAAAAAACGTGCCAAGTATATGAAATGCACATGGATATTCTTTTATCATGCACCGGGAGAACAGGATAGATACAATCAGTAAGACTGGATTGGATAGTGGGGAGGGAAGGGTTCGGGACGATATATCGTCCCGGGGACGATATATCACTACTTCGGGGGACGGGTAATTCCCAGCTTCTTCATCGGGGAATACAACGTGGTGGTTTTGATTCCGAGGATCTCGGCGGCTCCGCATTTTCCCTTGATCCGCCAGCCGGTTCTTTCGAGCATGTTCACGATATGGCCTCTCTCGACCTCTCGCAGTGATTCGCCGTTACTAGCCGTCGAATCCACGTTTTGTGATATTTCAATCCGCAAAACCAAGTCAAACCCCTCGGCTAACTCCAGATCGTAACCAGTAGCCTCCGAGATCCGGTCCGACATCTCATTTGAGGTTATCCTCAAGCTGTTTCCCTTGGGGTCGTTCTTGGTCAGCTTAAACTTCCCATCAGGACTCTTTACCGGACCGGCTCCGTCACGACGCAGAGCATCGTGACGAGGTGCTGGAGGCATTCCCGAGGAATCAGAAAACCTCTCTTCAATTGGAGCCATCAGTTTGCCGAAAGCTTAAAATGTGAACAGCTACCGGGTTTACCGAATGTTTATCACCAGCCGCGCCAACAGCAGGTGTTATTCCTTTAACGGTGGTACTTTATAGTTTTTCGTCGTGTCAAATTTATCAAAGATGGAAAAGATTGAGACTATATCCTCCTTTTCCCCTTTGGTTATCTTTACATGTTTTGAGTCTATTTCTTCCTTAATATCGGAGGTACCCAAATAAATTGAAGCCCATGTTTTCCCATCCAGAAGCACCACATAATCGGCTCCTTTTAAATACTCGAAAGGCTCCGGGATAAACTCGGCGACTCCTCTCCTTACGTGGAGGGCTACCGCCTGGTTTTCCTGGTCGGTAAAGACAAACTCAATCACCTTGTCGGTATCTTTGCTTTTTTCCGGATCGATTTTAATGCGGAAATAATCCACAAAGGTAGCCGGAGAACGGGCTATAATCTCCGGAGAAGGCAGAACGGTGAGAGGAGAATCCACCTTTCCTTCCAGAGCCAGGGCTTCGGTCAAAAGAAAGCCCCGGGCGATTGAACCGTCCGTATAGTCATTAATAGATAAGACTCTGATGCGGCAGCCCAACGTCCCGGTTCAGCGGCGGCGCGCTAGCGCCGGCCGCTGCAACCGGTTGTTAGCGGGCCTTTGGTAGCGGGCCACACTAGCGGACGATTGAGATTGCCCGTCTGGTTTAAACGTTCTGCAGTTTTGCAATTTGGAATCGCATTTATCACAAAACACCTAAACCAGCGCAATTATTATATAATTATTAGTCACCAATAGGTGCAGATAAGGTTTCCATTACTCTGTCTAGATTGAAACTTGCCGCTTTCATTCTAGGAGGGAATTCTTTAAATGTCATTAAGGATTCAGCTACAATATCTTGTGCCGGTACCATTATAAAGGCATGATCCTGACACCAGTCATAGTACGTATTTGAAGTAACTGGAGCATACTCATAAGGGTCGTAACGTAAGTTATAAAGATGTGGCACTCTTAATCTAACAAATGGTTCTCCCCATACTAACATTGTTCCAGGAACCCGTTGTTCCATAAAGTTGACTTTCCAATTATCATAACGAAAAGACATCAAGTCTCCATCATCAGAAAAATAGAAAAAAGAAGTACGTGCTCCTTTTTCTTCTTCACCTGTAAGATGTGGTAGCATATTGTATCCATCTAAATGTACTTTATATGTTTTATCACCAATTGTTTTACCTTCTAATAGTTCTTCTTTTACATTTTCGTTTCCTGCAGCTGCAAGGAAAGTAGGTAACCAATCCATTCCCGAAATAATCTCATTAGAAACAGAACCTGCTTTAATATGATTTGGCCAACGAACCATTGCTGGCGTTCTAAAAGCACCTTCCCAGTTCGTGTTTTTCTCTCCTCTAAAAGGAGTTATAGCTGCATCTGGCCAAGTGTTTTTATGCGGTCCATTGTCTGTCCCGTATTGAACGATTGTATTGTCAGCTATTCCTAATTCATCTAGTAGGTCTAATAACTCACCAACATGCATATCATGTTCTATCATTCCATCAGCATACTCATTTAGTCCTGAAGCTCCACGCAACTCGTCTTTTACATGCGTTCTATAGTGCATACGTGTTCCATTCCACCAAACGAAAAATGGTTCGCCTGATTCAACTGCGGCTATAATGAATTTTTTTGCAGCAGCAATTGTCTCATCGTCAATAGTTTCCATTCTCTTTTTAGTAAGTGGGCCTGTATCCTCAATTTTACCACCGGCAGTTGAATGAATAACGCCTCTAGGTCCATACTTCTTTCTAAAATTTGGATATTTTTCAGGATCTGGATAATCAGGTAATTCTGGTTCTTCCTCTGCATTTAAGTGATATAAATTCCCAAAATACTCATCAAATCCATGGTTGGTTGGAAGATGCTCATCTCTATCTCCTAAATGGTTTTTTCCAAACTGACCCGTTCTATAACCTAATGGTTTTAACAATTCAGCAAGTGTAGGATCTTCTGAAGAAATCCCTTCTTTAGCTCCTGGCAAACCAACTTTACTTAAACCTGTTCTAAGTACACTTTGACCTGTAATAAATGAAGAACGTCCTGCAGTACAACTTTGTTCCGCATAATAATCTGTAAAAATCATTCCTTCATTTGCAACTCTGTCAATATTGGGTGTTCTATAACCAACTAGTCCCATTGTGTAGGCACTAATATTTGATTGACCTATGTCATCTCCCCAAATCACCAAAATATTCGGCTTCTCAGTGTCCTCCTTCGCCTGGGCGGGAAGCGCGGCCGCGATTGTCCCGGCCGCCAACACCGACCCTACCGCCGCCCAGGAACCAGCCTGCCTGAGAGCGGTGGGCATATTTTTACTCATCTTTTTTTTCATATCTCCCTCCTTGGAGGTGTTTCACTTTGTTAATAAACCACGGATTATCCGTATTATCTTCAGAGCCTTATTTTGATTGCTATTGGTCCTTCCTTCTTTTTGACGAGAATTTCCTCGATAGCCTTGAGTCCTTCCTTCCGGCAAACCGGGCAGAACGATACTTCCGGGACTTCATACAACGTGTCCAACATCAGGAGAAACTTGCGGAAATTCTCTCCCCGGATGTGCCTTTCCAGATCGTCACGGCTTTCCCACTCTTCCAGCAGAACAAACGAGTTTTCATTAGCCGTATCCCGGTAAAGACAAACACTCAGGCACCCTTTTTCGTCCCGGGTCGGCCCTATTACCAGGCGGATCACGCGCAACTGTCCATCCCTCTTCTGATGGGAAGTAGTCATCTTGTAGGTAGCGACAATCATTCATCTAATATACACAGCAAAAAACGTGCCAAGTATATGAAATGCACATGGATATTCTTTTATCATGCACCGGGAGAACAGGATAGATACAATCAGCAAGACTTGATTGAATAGTGGGTAGGGAAGGGTTCGGGACGATATATCGTCCCGGGGACGATATATCACTACTTCGGGGGACGGGTAATTCCCAGCTTCTTCATCCGGGAATACAACGTGGCGGGTTTGATTCCGAGGATCTCGGCGGCTCCGCCTTTTCCCTTGATCCGCCAGCCGGTTCTTTCGAGCATGTTCACGATATGGACTTTCTCAATCTCTTGCAGTGTTTCGCCGAGCCCCGCCGCCGGATCCACGTTTTGTGGTATTTCAATCCGCAAAACCAAGCCCTTGCTGATGATCATCGCGTGCTCGATGACGTTCCTGAGTTCGCGGATGTTCCCGGGCCACCGGTAGCTCCGGAGGGATTCCATGTCGCTTCGGGGGATGGACTCTATCTGCTTTCCCATCTTTTTCGTGAACTTCTGGACAAACGACCAGACCATTAGGGGGATGTCCGCCGTTCGATCGCGCAGCGGCGGCAGGTGGATGGGGAAGACCTTTATTCGGTAGTAGAGGTCCTCCCGGAAACTGCCCTCCCGAACCATCTCCTCCAGGTTCCGGTTGGTGGCGGCGAGGACGCGCACGTCGGTGGTGATGGTCGTCGGACTGCCCAGCCGTTCGAAAGTTCCTTCCTCAATGACCCGGAGCAGTTTTGCCTGCAACCCGGGGGAGAGTTCGCTGATCTCGTCTAAAAAAATCGTGGAGCCGTCGGCGAATTCAAAGCGTCCTTTCTGTTTCGTAAGCGCTCCGGTGTAGGCCCCTTTTTCGCGGCCGAAGAGTTCGCTCTCGAGGAGTGTTTCCGGCAGCGCCGCGCAGTTTACCGTCACCATCGGTAGGTCCTTCCGGGTGCTCAGCCGGTGGATCGCCCGGGCCAGCAACTCCTTTCCGGTGCCGGTTTCCCCGGTGATGAGGACCGTGGTGTCGGTTCCGGCCACCTGTTCGGCCCGATTCAGCACACTCCGGATTACATCGCTTTCGCCGATGATTTCCTCGTGCTGGTGCTGGACCTCGATCTCAGTCCGCAGGATAACATTCTCCCGCTCGAACCGATCCTTCAATTCGCGGACCTCTTCGAGTGCTCTTTTGAGTTCGTCCTCCGCCCGCTTTCGTTCTGTGATGTCCTTGATAACACTCACAAACCATTGTGGCTGGCCTTTGTCGTCTCGAACAAGAGAAACGGTAAGATTGGTCCATGCGAGTGACCCATCCTTTCGAATGTATCGCTTGTCCATTGTGTACGTATTGATCTCCCTGGCAATCAATTCTCTGACGTTTTCCAGACCAACCTCAAGGTCCTCGGCATACGTGATCTCCTGAAATGTTTTAGTTACCAGCTCTTCTTTGGAATATCCAACGATATCGCAAAGCTTTTGGTTGACGCGCAGGAATTTCCCTTCGGGCGAGAGATGCGTGATGCCTACCGCCGCTTGCTCAAAGGTAGCGCGGAACCTCTGTTCGCTCTCAGCAAGGGTTGCAGTCTTTTCCCTGACCATTCGATTCAACGTCCTGTTCCACGCAATAAAAAGCAGAACGACCAATATTGAAATACCCCCTATTATCAGTATCCATTTCCTGACTTCACCGGGTCGGGTGCCGTGCTCAATCCTGACCGTAGTCCATCTGTTCATGATAGCCGCATTTTCATCAGCCGGTATAGCCTCAAGTGCCTTGCTAATAATATCTCGCAACTCAGGCCAGTCGTTCCTTATTCCCATGGCCTGATCATGGTCAGGCAGTCCGCTTGGACAGGCCGCCTTGAGGTTCTTCAACCCGAATTCGTTAATCACTGCGGGTGTGGAGAGCAGGTCTCCTATGTAAGCAAACGCCTCTCCCGATGAGACGGCTCTAATCGCTTCCTCGTTCGTGGCGAAAACCATAAGATCAATGTCTGGATAGTTATCAACAAGATATCTATGAGTGACGTAGTCTTTTATTACCGCTACTTTTTTCCCGAATAGATTTTCAATCGAGGAAATAAATGGCGCGTCATCCCGGGTAAAAATGAACCTGGGCGAATGAATATAGAGTTGCGTAAACAGAATGTCCTTTTCCCGTTCAGGGGTCGGCATGATTGCCGACACCAGATCGGGTCCTGTATGTTCTTTCAATCCTTTCAATTCTTCAGCGAACCGATACGGTTTTTTATCAAACTGAAATTTGATCCCGGTATTCTCCGAGATTGTATTGAGGAAATCCACGGCAATTCCATGCACCTTGCCACCTCTAAAAGAAAAGTAAGGTGGAGCCTCTGAGAACGTCACACGAATCGTATGATCTTCAGCGATCCATGCCTGCTCCTCTTCAGTGAAAGAAATGCTCTTCACGAGATGTCTGTAATATTGTTTATCCTGCTCCAATACCCAGTGTTGCTCAATCTCTAAGAGCTCATTGTTCGTTATGGCATCAAATCCCTCCTTAACAGAAGAGAACAACTGAGGATTGTCTTTGAGCACGCCCCAATAAAATTCCCACGTAAGAGGCATCGACTCTTGTGAGTTAAATTTGCCGGATAGACCGAGTCGGCTGATCAATGTCTGGGCGCTTAAATATTCTGTCAAACAGGCTGATATTTCTCGATTCAAAACGCTGCGCAACATCTTTTCCCTACTTGTAAAAGATACCACCTCTACCTTCGGATGGATGTTGAGCAAATGTTCCTCATAGTAAGAGCCTGTAATCGTGCCAATTTTTCCCCCTGCATAAAAATCTTTTTTAGTGGGTTCTTTGTGGTCCCTGGGATAAAAAAGGTAGGCACTTGCTTCGTAAAACGGCTTTGAATAATCAAGCCATTGTGCGCGGGAATCACTGTGAAGCAGGCCGGAATGAATATCCGCACGGCCTTTTTTTAAGTTGTTTAAAGAATCCTCCCAATTACTGAGGATAAACTCGACTCTCTTTCCTGTTTTTTCCGCCCAAAGCTCCCATATATCCACAAAAAGTCCCGCAGGTCTTCCTTCGGCATTTATAAAGGTGAACGGGGCAGCATCACTCCACATCGCAATAAACAGGGTATCTTTTGTTTTTGCAGTTGATATTGTCAGCCATTTCCGTTCAAGGGTGGCACGTTCCTCAGGGGTAACCAGGGCCATTCCTTCCTCAAGTTCTTTTGCGAGTTTTTTATCGCCTTCACGCACAGCGATCCAGAAGTTGTTGCTACACAAAATCAGAGACGGATTGTAACGGAACTCATCTATCAATCCCCGCTTTTGCAATTGATACTGTATGACCCCGGCATCTCCGACAAAGACCCGGATATCGCCTTTCTGTGCAGCGGCAAACATTTCTGGAAACTCGGGATAGGAGACAAGAGGCACCTCAGGCAAATGTTCCTGAAAATATTGCTCATGATAACTGCCCCTGACGACACCGACCCTGAACCCTTTGAGATCTTCAATACTTTTAAGGTTGGGGATGCTTTTATCGAAAAACACACCCCCTTTCGAAGATGCGACAACTGCCGCATAATCCAGATCCGCATCCCGTTTCTCGGTATAGTAAAGCGAGGCGTGGATATCTGCCTTCCCATCACGCATCATCTGTAAACCATCATTCCAGATGGCGCTGGAAAATTGGACAGGAATACCGGTCTTTTTTGACCATAAACGCAGGAGATCAA
>Ga0222702_1000461_pt1 | contig 11611 bp, 10 predicted proteins | sample AntAcemetage1504_FD_181152 | JGI IMG/M metagenome (GOLD analysis project Ga0222702, IMG submission 181152) | Saline water microbial communities from Ace Lake, Antarctica - #1504 | ecosystem: Environmental > Aquatic > Non-marine Saline and Alkaline > Saline | place: Antarctica: Ace Lake...
CATGCTTCTCTCAAATCCGCACCGAACTACCCTGATCCTCCAGCCGGATACAGATCTCAGAGAGCGAGAAGAAGGAAACGAAAAAGATCGCCTGACAAAGGCCCGGTCAGCCATGGTCAAGGAAGAGCTAAAAGGGCTTGTAGATAGCACAAAGGACCTGAAGCGCCTCCAGGGAACCCCTGATCCGCCCGAAGCCTTGGCCTCCATCCCCGTGTTGAAATTGGAAGACTTAGATAAACAGAACAAGACCATCCCTTTAGCCTTTTCAGAAGAGAGCGGCACGAAAATCCTGTTCCACGATCTGTTTACCAACGGCATTGCATATGTGGACTTGGGCTTTAATCTACGTTGTCTTCCTTCCAAATACCTCCCCTATATCCCCCTCTTTGGCCGGGCGCTTGTTGAGATCGGGACAGAAAAGGAGGATTTTGTCTCCCTGACCCAGCGTATCAGCCGCAAGACCGGGGGGATCAGGCCGCAATCGTTCACCTCCAACGTTAAGGACTCCCTGAAGAGCACTGCATGGCTCTTCCTGAGGGGTAAGGGGATGTCAGACCAGATTGAGGATCTGATCAATATCGTGCAGGACGTGCTCCTGACGGTGAAGTTGGATAACCGGGAACGGTTTCGACAGATGGTGATGGAGGAGAAGGCCAGAGTCGAACAGAATCTGGTCTCTGCCGGGCACCAGGTGGTCAACCTCCGGCTCAGGGCCCATTTTGGCGAGGCCCACTGGGCTGCGGAGCAGATGAGCGGGATAAGTTATCTCTTCTTCGTAAGAAAGTTAGCACTAACCGTTGATGAAGACTGGCCCGGGGTGCTTGCCGTACTCCGGCAAATGCACAAAATCCTCTTAAACCGCAAGGCAATGATCGCGAATATCACAGTAGACCAACAGGGATGGTCCCGGGTTGAGCCGCGCCTGAAGGACCTTCTGGAGGCATTGCCAAAGGGTCCTGTCCCCGAACCTGACTGGCCCGCAGGAGACGACCCCCTCTTCGAAGGGATGACCATCCCCTCCCAGGTCAATTATGTGGGCAAGGGGGCAGATCTCTACAGTCTGGGGTACAGATTTCATGCTTCGGCATTAGTGATCACGCGTTATCTGCGTAATGCCTGGCTATGGGACCAGGTTCGTGTCCAGGGCGGGGCTTACGGCGCATTCTGCATTTTCGACCGTCTTTCAGGTGTTTTGACCTTTGTATCTTACAGAGATCCCAACCTCATTCAAACCGTCGAAGCCTTTGACCGGTCTGCCCGGTTCCTTGACGAGATGACCCTGAGTGACGATGAGCTTGCTAAGAGCATCATTGGAGCTATTGGAGACCTGGACGGTCACATGCTCCCGGACGCAAAGGGATTCAGCTCAATGGTTCATTATCTCATCGGTGATACCGAAGAAAACCGGCAACAGATGCGAGACGAAATACTCAGAACCAGAGCCGCTGATTTCAAGGAGATGGGCCAGGTTCTGGAGGAAGTCAAAAAGAAGGGTATAGTGAAAGTCCTCGGATCCCCAACCGCCATCGAAGCAGCCGAGAAAGACCGACCCGGATGGCTGAAGCTGGTCAAGGTGCTTTAAAAAATCCCTCTTGTCTCGCGCCCCAGTACGATCTCCCGGACCTACGGGGTAAACAAAGACGCAAAGGCGCCAAGATAAAATGACTAATATCAATATATTACCCCTGCGTTCTCTGCGGGCCTTGCAACTTCTCAATAAGTTCGGGAGAACCAACTGGACTCTGCGAAAGCGGGAATAACTAAATGAGCTAAGTGCCCGTCATTCCTGTGATCATATAACGTCATTCCTGTGATCATATAACGTCATTCCCGCGGACGCGGGAATCCAGAAATGTGGCAGACCAAAGCACTTACCCGGATTTATTGAGAACTTACCTTTTTTCCGTTTGAAGCAGCGTTTACCTTTTGCACAGCATGTAGTAGTTGGTGGAGTCAAGTGGATAACCCCCTTAAGTTATTTGAAAGTCCAAATTCAAACTGCTTGTTGCCTACAACCTCCTGATATTACAACATTTCAATTTTATTTTTTGTGAATTTTGCGCCTATTTAACCGGGACGGCTTTATCAAAAATGTCTTGACAGGTTCATTTTGATTCGTTATGAGTAGTTTTATTACTCATAATGGAGACTATAATGGTTAACCTGTTCGACGGTCTAATTGCATCCAAGACCAGGATCAAGCTCCTGACGAGGCTTTTTTTCAACCCCGAGACCCGCTCATATCTTCGCGAGTTAGCCAAAGAGTTCAATGTATCCACAAACTCGGTTCGCGAAGAACTCAACCAGCTCACCAAGACCAAGCTCCTCAAATCTAAAAGAAATGGCCGCCAGGTCCTCTATGGCGCTAACCAGGACCATCCCCTGTTTCCGGAATTAAAGTCCATGGTGAGCAAAGCCATGGGTATAGACCAGGTAATTGACAGTATCGTAAGCAGGTTGGGTGACTTAGAGAGGGCGTATCTAATCGACGACTACGCCCAAGGGAAAGATACGGGTATTGTAGATCTCTTATTGGTTGGAAATATAGACCAATATCACCTGAATGACTTGAGCAGAAAAACTGAACGATATATCAAACGAAAGATCCGGTCTTTGGTCCTGACCAGGGAGGAATACGAAGAACTCGAACCTAAGCTGAAACAGCGACCCAGTTTTCTTATCTGGGAGGCAAAGAAAAATAGCAGAATCGGGAAGCCCTGAAACAAAACCTAACGCTCTACACTCAGCAAATTAAATAGTATATCAGCAAGTTACATCATTTATACTCAGTCAACTTAAGGGGCGGAGCTATGCCTACATCTCTGATCGATCAATTTACCAGGAGGGTAGAAGAGTTGGACCTAAAATTTCTGGCTAAGGACGTGGAACCTTTTCTATTTTCACCCGAACAAAAGGAAAGAGTGCTGACCTTCCGGGAATATTGGCGGCAACACCAATGAGACAGAGAATGCAGGACAAACGCATCCTTGGAACAGCTGGAAGAACCCTGCTAATCGCAAAAAAATCATAATGAAGCACTGTCTGTTCCCCGGTAAGTTTAATAGTTGGCTTTGTCCCTCATTCCTACATAAAATACCGATTGACATAATCAATTTATGGTGGTATGTTAGTGGTATGAAAGTCAAGACTTCAATCACACTATCGGACGAGATACTTAAGGCTATCGATCTGCACATTGGGGAGTACCGAAGCCGATCAGAGTTCTTGGAGACGGCGGCACGTAAATTTATTGCCCAATTGGCGCGAAAAGAAGCTGAGCGACGGGATCTTGAGATAATAAATCGGCATGCGGATTCGCTCAACGCTGAGGCAAAGGATGTGCTCACTTATCAGGTTCCGCTATGAGACGTGGCGAGTTTTACAGGGTCAAACGGCCGTCATCGCGGGACCCAAAGAAATTCCGAGTGTTCGTCATCGTCAGTCGCCAGATCCTGATAGATTCCCGACTCTCGACGGTTATTTGTGCCCCGGTTTACACAAACTACGAGGGACTTTCAACCCAGGTTGCCGTTGGGTTAGACGAAGGTCTGAAGCATGACAACGGTATTCACTGTGACGAACTCATCAGCCTTCCAAAGTCTATGCTGACAAACTTCGTCGGCAAGCTCTCCCCGGAGAAGCAACTCCTTCTTGAGAGAGCTCTTAAGATTGCCCTGCAACTGCATGATGAATAAGACCGAACAAGGCTCTGAACCAGACTGGCATTTTTGCTTTTTTTTACTTCTCTTTCTTAAATCTTCCAAGGTTTGCAATGTTCTCATCTTTATAGCTGTCGGCTGGTTATTGGCATCGTGCATAAGAACGTAATGGCAGTTTACGCTTTTTCGAGAATGTCTTTCTCTGCCTTTGTCTGTGTCTGTCTGTGTCTGCCCCGTAGCTCCGGTAGATGGTACTGGGGTGAGTCTGTGGCTATTAGAATAAATGCGTCGACAAATAGGATCGAGCAGACGTCTAAATCTATATGGAAGAACCCTGCTAATCGCAAAAAGATCATAATGAAGCAATGTCCATTCCCTGTAAGTTTACAAAGTTGCCGACGTCCCCCATTACGGACCCCTAAAACGTTTTCTCTTGACAAATAGTATTATAAATATATACTCATAGTATATATTCAAGATGGAGGATAACAATGCAAACAGCAAAACTGTTTAAGAATGGCCAAAGCCAAGCCGTCAGACTGCCAAAGGAATTTAGAATGGCAGGTAAGGAAGTATATATCAAGAAACAAGGGGAGGCGATTGTCTTATTGCCTAAAGAAAAATCATGGGCGCCTCTTTTTGAAAGTCTGAACCATTTTGAGAAAGACTTTAGGATTGAGCGAAATCAACCCGCAGAAAATCAGAAGCGAGAGCCCATGTTCAAATGAAATACCTCTTGGACACAAATATCTGCATATACATCATCAATGAAAAGCCAAAGAAGGTTTTGATAAAATTTGAGCAATATCCTGTTCATGAATTCGCGATTTCTTCGATAACACACGCGGAGTTGCAGTTTGGAGTTGAGAAAAGCAAGAACAAAGGTATAAATCAAAATGCCCTTGATGAATTCCTGCTGCCCCTGACCATACTTCCGTTCCACGGCAAAAACCTGGTTGTATGCTACGGGGAAATAAGGGCATTCCTGGAATCCAAAGGAAAAACAATCGGTCCGCTTGATACACTGATAGCCGCCCATGCCCTGAGTCTGGATCTAACGATTATTTCAAACAACATCAAAGAGTTTTCCAGAATCCGAAATCTCAAGTGTGAAAATTGGGCATGAGAATTGTGTCGAGTTGAGGTTGCCCTTAACTCTGTATCTCTGCCTGTCGAAGCGTAGCGCAGATCCCGCTATCGGGGCCCCGTTAAATTTCTTTGGCTTCTATTTAACTGGGGTGCCCTCTGTGAGAGACTTTTTTTCTTGCTTACTTCCAATCATCAATATTCAACCATCAATTTTACCCCGTTAAATTTTCACCAAGTGAAACGGCGTAGTTTACCCCGTAGGTTCGGGAAATCGTACTGGGGTCGATTTAACAGGGCTATCAATCCTATCCCCGCCCGTCAGGGCTTGGTTTTGTCCTGATCCTGGTGTCTTTCTTCCAGGATCTGGACAGCACCAACAAAACATCCTCTTTACGCCCTTTGTTTACCCTGCCTGCCCCGTGCAATTTCGAAGAACCTATTTCACTGGGGTAGGTCCGGAAGATCGTACTGGGGCGCCTTAGCGGTTTATAAGTTCATAATGTAACAGCAATCCTCACTACTCAGGTCAAGATTGATTCCCATAGCTATCATGTGGTTTCTACGGAAGGTTTTCTTTCCTGGTTGCCGTGAGCGAGTTTTTAACAGGCTCGCCCTAAGTTTAATAATTGGCTACGTCCCCTATTACATTTACGGATATCTTGTACCATTACTGGGGCCCTCGGAACTGGAAGTGGCCCATCACAAAAAAACCTGATCTCATATTCTTTGATCCCCCTTATTTTGACAAGAAAGCCGAAGACTATTCAGAAAAAAGCATATCCAGCTTTCCAAGGGAGGAATACCTGAAGTTTTTCGAAGATTTTTTCACCTTAATGAAACAACATGCAAAACAAACCACAAGGCTCGCCTTTATCAACGCTGACTGGCGAGACTTTCAAAATAAAGCAGCCCTTGATGAAACCCCTGAAGATTCGATCCTGGCTGACGATTATATGAACATATTAAGCAAAACCGGCTGGCAACGCACCCACATCATCCAGGTCCCGCTCTCATCCGAACGTTTCGACGCAGGGATCGTATCGGCGATGCAAAAGAAAAAAATTTTAGGCGTAACCAGCCGATATTTGATAATCGCGAGGAGCTCGTAATTATATGTGGGATTTGTCCAGAATAGTGGGATAGTGGCAACGTCTATTACATACTCGAAGAGGGATTTAAGTTTTTGCCTTTCTTCAGGAAAGGCAAAAAATCCTGAGAAGCCATGCCTGTCGTAGCATAGCGGAGATCTGAGCGGGGCCCCACGCATGGCGGGGTAGATCCTGTCTAAGTAGTGTCCGAACGAAAACTAGGATTTTTTGTTCAGATCAAGGAAAGCGAAGATTTTAACCACAGGAATACATTAAATATTTCGAGGATTGAAATCCGAACGCAACGCAGAGATTGTGCAGATAAGCGCAGACTTCGAAAGGGAGCGTTTTGCAAAGGTCTCATTATGTGTAACACGCATATTTCAATATTCTCTTCTGGTTGTAGAGAGGGGAACCCTGTCTATCTTTCTGCCTTGACAAACCGGCCTTTAATGGCTAATAATCAGCCATCAAACAGTGATATAATGACTAATTATTTACCCTAACACGCTTGTCTGTGCCTGAATTCGTTATGATAGAACGAGAAATAGAAAGAAAAATTGAAGACTTCAGAGAGCTTGGCATTCCGGATTATATCCCGAGGGAAAGCAGGCTTCAACTCGTTGGGAACATGGTATCAACAATCATAGGAGCCCGCAGGGCAGGCAAAAGCTTCCGGGCCATGCAGGCAGCAGATGAACTAATCGCGCAAAAGGTCCTTAGATCGATCAACCAGATTTGTTTGCTCGATTTTGACAACCCTATCCTATCCAACATGAATGCTACTGATCTGAAACTGATTCAGGATACCTTCCTCAAACTAAATCCAGATTTTGAACTGACTACGCCGCTTCTTTTCATTCTGGATGAAATCCACAAGATCTCCAACTGGGAAGAATATGTCATAGATCTATCCCGTAATCCCAACTGGAAAGTAATAGTTACGGGATCATCTTCAAAGTTATTAAGAGATGACATCGCAACCGAACTCCGGGGCAAAGCCATTTCTTCCACCATTTATCCACTCACCTTTAGTGAATTCTTAGAGTTCAAGGGTTTCGGATACAAGCCGGGTTCTACAAAAGGCCAGGCCGAGACAAGAAGGCTTTTTGACGAATTCCTGAAATGGGGCGCCTATCCCGCTCTAACCGGTGTAGAAGAATATACGAAAGAGGCGCTGCTTCGAGAGTATTTCGATACCATGATTCTTAAAGATATCATACAGCGTCACAATGTCAGCAAACCCCAACAATGCATCTACCTTTACAACTACCTCCTTTCCAATATCAGCAAAAGCCATACCATTATGAGTGCCTTTCGGTATCTAAAACAGGCCGGATTCAATACAAGCCGAGACGCAGTGAGGGCGCAGGTCCATTGGGCGGAAGATTCATGGCTCCTGTCAAATATTTCCATCTATTCGGACTCACTCAAAAAGCAAGAAAGAAATTACAAAAAAATCTATGCTATTGATTGGGGGTTGGCAAATAAAAACAGTCTTATTTGGGATGGCGCCTATTCCAGGGCGTTTGAGAATATGGTTTTCATCCACCTTTATCAAAAGTGGCACAGAATCCATTACTATCTGACTAAGAAAAAACGACAGGAAGTGGACTTCATCGCTGTTGACGCCAATGGTCGTCCTGGTATGGCAGTCCAGGTATGTATGGATATAGACCAGAAGAATACTCTAAAGCGAGAATTGGAACCTATGATCTCAACAGCAAAGTATTTCGGCATAAAGGAAAACCTGCTCATTACCTACAATCAGGAAAAAGATTTTCACAGGGACGGGGTTCTTGTCAAGGCCATTCCAGCCTGGAAATGGTTACTCAACGATTGAGAACTGGCACAGTCCATGAAATAACCGAAAAAATCTTTGATAAAACAATGCTCACCACAGACGCCAAGGACACAGAGTTTACCGTTCAATTTGTTTTCCTTTAATTCAGCAACAAAAAACCCTCTTTGCGCCCTTTGTTTACCCTGCCTGCCCCGTGCAATTTCGAAGAACCTATTTCACTGGGGTAGGTCCGGAAGATCGTATTGGGGCGACTTAGCGGTTTACCCAGTTAAATCCGTTTTTGCCTTTATTTAACCGGGGTTCATAACAAACTCTGTGCCTCTGCCTGCCCCGTTAAATCTCTTTGGCTTCTATTTAACTGGGGTGCTCTCTGTGAGAGATATTCTTTTCAATAATGTAGCAAAGTCCCCTATTATTCTGCCTTCGCCTCCGGCACTTGCTCCTCCATTTTTCAATATTAAAAGCCATCAGATTATCGCTTTTCCGCCCGTCAGGGCTTGGTTCTGTCCTGATCTTGCACCTTTCTTCCAGGATTTGGACAAACCAACAAAAAAACCTTTGCGTGCTTTGCGACTTAGCGGTTCATAAGTTCATAATGTAACAATGCCCCGTATTCCAGATCGCCCGTTTAAAAACATCTGCGCCCATTTCATAACCAACCTTTGCGTTTGATAAGTTCATAATGTAACCGCGTCCCTCACTACTGAAGCAATAAACTAACAAAACTACCAGCTTGCCCCGTACCGTCCAGAAAATTATTGAACTGGGTGAGATAGCAATGGCTGTAAAAAGAGGCAATATTTGAGAACAGCTATCGACATTCGATCTACCGGCTTTAAGCGTTATTTTACTAACACCTCCTGGCTCATGGCCCATCGTGTGTTGAGCATGGTTGTTGCGCTCTTTGTCGGTGTCTATGTTGCCCGGTATCTCGGACCGGAGAGGTTTGGGCTTTTGAGCTACGCGGGCAGTTTTGTAGGGCTTTTTACAGCACTGGCTACCCTGGGTTTAGATGGCATAGTGGTGCGGGAGCTGGTCAAAACTCCTGAGCGCAGAAATGAACTGCTTGGCACTGCCTTTTGGCTTAAAGCAGGCGGCGCAATCTTAATGTGGCTTTGCATTGCCGTCGCAATCCCTTTTGCAAATAATGATACCCAGACGAACATTCTGATTGCAATCATCGCCTTTGCAGTCATCTTTCAGGCATTTAATGTCATTGATATTAATTATCAAGCAGAGGTGAATTCTAAATATGTGGTGTATGCCCACCTTGTTCAGATTGTAGTCTCTTCCATCACTAAGCTGATTTTTGTCTGGATATCAGCCCCGCTTGTCTGGTTTGCGTATGTCTTTCTGCTTGATGCGGTGGTGCATGCAGTTGGATTGACTGCCATGTATCTAAAGAATACCGGCAAAATCTGGTACTGGAAGTGGCGTTGGGAAACCGCTAAAGAACTGTTGAGGGACAGCTGGCCGTTGATATTGTCGGGAATGGCAATTATGATCTATATGAGGATCGACCAGGTGATGATTAAAGAAATGTTGGATGCCAGTGCGGTAGGGAATTATGCTGCTGCGGTGAGATTGAGTGAGGCCTGGTATTTCATCCCCATGGCGATTACATCATCTGTTTTTCCAGCTATTATCAGTGCTAAAAAACAGAGTGAAGAGCTTTACTATCTGAAATTGCAGAAGCTCTATGACTTAATGGTCTGGCTGGCAGTGGCTATTGCCCTGCCTACAACTTTTCTGGCACCTTGGGTAATCAGGGTCTTGTATGGAGAAGCTTTTTTTCCGGCAGCAAAAGTTTTGAGCATTCATATCTGGGCCGGGGTGTTTGTCTTTTTAGGGTGTGCAAATGGACGTTGGATTATTGTTGAAAATCTGCAGTATATCGCGACTATTAGAAGCGCTACAGGTGCGATGGTGAATGTTGCTTTGAATATTGTGTTTATTCCGAAGTACGGCATCAACGGTGCGGCAATAGCAACCTTTTTTTCAGTTCTTGTTGCTAGTCATATTGCTTTTTTGTTTATCAATAAGGCAAGAAAGGTTTTTATTATGCAAAACAAATCCTTTTTTCGACCAATTTTATGGATGGTGAGAAGATGAAAGGTAAAGATCGTATTTCGGATCAGAAATATTTGAAGACTTTTGCAAATCGATGCACCTTGAATCTCCATCTGCATAAATTGCTATCGATCGGCAAGAGGCTGGCAATATGAATTTTAAATCTTATAACATACTGATTACGGCCGCAAACAAACTCGCTAAAAACTATGCAAAAAAGTTTATCTCAACAGCATTAGTACCTATAGATTATACAAGGACAAAAGAGATTCCGGCTATTCTTGATGCAAGTGGAATATTAAATATGAAGAATAAAAAGCTGCGGATATTGGACATCGGCTCACCTCAGATATTAAGCCTTTGTTTGTGTCTTTATTCGGAATTATGGGACGTCGTTTACATCAACCCATTTGAGATGGAATTGGAAGACTTACATTTTAAATCCTCAGCTCTTTCACTGAAAAATCTTGATGTTCGATATGGTGATATAACCGACCTGTTTACTATTTCCAATATCGGTCAATTTGATTATATATTTTCGTGTTCGGTGTTTGAGCATATTCATCCTGAGAATGGCGGGGATATTATCGCGTCTAAGAATGTCACGCAGCTACTTAACCCAGAGGGAATATTTTCTTTTTCTGTGCCGTATTATAAAAAGGCATTTAGCGAATATAAGCATGGTGATGTTTATGCCACAAAAGCGATTTCTGGGGGAAAAACATTTTTTCAGAGATTTTATGATGAAGAATCGCTTAATCACCAACTTATTGAACCAACTGGTTTGACAGTATTAAAAAAGAAATATATCGGTGAAAGATACTATTTTGAAAATAATATACATAAAAGGATGGCCTTTCTTGTTGGAGTCGGAAAAAGGAGACTACTACTCGGTAGGTTTTTCAAAAATATTTCGGATTTTTTTATGGAAGAGTCTATCGATTTCACTTCCTTAAAAAAACCTTATCTAGCCATTTTGGCTCTTAAGAAGGACTTATGAAAAAAATTTGTTTTATCACCACAGTTAATCACAATGTTGGCGATGATTTTGTTAGAGAAGGAATAATTTATCTTTTAACTCAGAAATTTAAAGACACTGCGCTTAACTTTGAACTTATCCATAAGCATTCTCCGATTACCACGCGTCATGGCTTCGAATGGTTTCGGAATTATAGATTTTCGAAATACGTTGATCGATTTCTTCCACTATCCATAACTAAGGACAGAGTTTTAGAAGCTGATATATTGGTGCAAAGTGGCGCTCCTATGTATTGGTGTCATCCAGAAACAAATGGGCCGCATTGCTATGCTAATGAATGGTTTAAGCCATTAATCAAAAGACGTTATTTGAAAACAGCATTAAAAGCGCCATTTTTAAATTTGGCAGCTGGCACTTGCCAAAAATATTATAGTGATGGCTCTGAATTCGATAGCTGCAAATCTTGTCAACATTATATTAAAGATTTGCAAGGTTTAACCAAGGTAACCACTGTAAGAGATAAACTTGCAAAAAAAGTTTTAAATAATATGGGCTTTGATGCTCCACTTATCCCTTGTTCCTCAATTTTTGCCCGCGAATTGTCCGGTATCGAACCAGAAAATCCTGAATATGTGACTTTGAACTATATGAGCGGAGGTGCCCATTATGTTTTTGGGCAAAAAATTGAATTTGAAAAATGGGAAAATACTTTTAAGATATTTTATAACAAAATATCTAAATATGAAAAATGTGTATTTGTTTGCCATAATCAAGACGAGGTAACTCATGCAAAACGAATAAAATCTAATGCACATATATTTATTTCACATGACTATAGAGATTATATTAGATTTTACGCTAAGGCAAAGTTTGGAATAATGAATAGGGTTCATGGTGCATTTCTAATTGCCTCATTTGGGCG
>Ga0222702_1000464_pt1 | contig 11569 bp, 9 predicted proteins | sample AntAcemetage1504_FD_181152 | JGI IMG/M metagenome (GOLD analysis project Ga0222702, IMG submission 181152) | Saline water microbial communities from Ace Lake, Antarctica - #1504 | ecosystem: Environmental > Aquatic > Non-marine Saline and Alkaline > Saline | place: Antarctica: Ace Lake...
CTCACAATTCTCTTCTGGGAAATTGAGATGTCGAAGATAATTTTTTATCCCCTTTTATTTGCTGCTGGTTTTATCGTTGGGCTATTATCCGGTATGGGGAAAACAAGAAAAGATGAAAAAGAGAAGATCGGTGTTGTCAGAGAGTACCGTTAAATTACTCAAATTTCGCACACTCTGGTACAAGAAGCAAGCAGACACAAAAGTATAATAACTAAATTTTCATATTATTCATGCGGTCTCCCATATAAGAAATGATGAAACTCTAGCTCATAGAGAGAAGATGCAAACGTGAAATATACTGTCAATTTATTATGCACTTGAAATTGAATTACTGAATATTTTTACCTCTTATTCAATATAAATATGGATTATTAATGGGCGTTCTTCATCATTAATTTCCATGTAAAGCAGATCGCCAACATCACCGCCTGCTGCTTGTGAAATGATATCGTCCCAGTTGATTGACGAAAAATCAAAGGCAGAATTCCCGATCTTTGTATTGATAACAGCATCTTTTGGTATGATCTTCAGACCTGCGTGTAAAAGAGAAACAGGCAACTCAACATGTATGATTTTCTTTTCTGAGTCCTGCTCTTTTATTTCAAATATCATTCTTCGTTTCTCGTTCCGAACTGAACACTTTTTTTTTGAAGAAACAGCTTTGAGTAGTTCTTCTGCCTGACTTGCATTTATTTTACCGTTTGCAAGCATATCAACGATCTTTTTCTTTTCATTCATCATTTTCTCCCAGCGCCTTGAGAAGCCGCTCTGCTTCTTCTGAATTGATCGTTCCCTTTTCCAGCATATCCAATATTTTCATTCGGCTCTCGCTCATGGATTCCTTCTGTTCCTCTTTTTTATGAAATGCTTCTTTAACTGATTCAATTGTCTCTTTAAATATGTTTTTCAGCTCTTCAGCATGTTTTTTATCTTTTATCTCTTCATCGATCTTGGCTTTGATCTTATCCTTGTTTTTCTCGATAGTATCCATTGCAATATCGAACTTATCGGAAAAATCAAAATTCATATTTTTGAATGATTTTTTTACTTTTTTAAAAGCTTTTTTTGCCTTTTCCATTCCTTCTTCAAAGGGAATTTGATCAAAGATATCTGCAATATTCTCACCAAAACTCGAAAAATCCATGTGCACATCTTTATGAAGCGGATCTTTCATGAGCTGAATACTTCCAAGTTGATTTTTTATTTCTATCTTTACTTTACCGGAACCTCTTACCATTTCGATTGTCTGATTGTCATCATCCTTTTTTCTGTCATATTCGCCATCCAGTCCAATCCTGAAATTCCCCATATGATTTTGTGCTTTCAGAGAGAATTCAATTTCCTTAGGAATTATAAGCAGTATTTTTCCATTTTTATTCTTGAATGAGAAATTTCCCTTTTCTAATGGAAGAAACTCGTAATATATACTTCCATTATTATTTTTGAGTTCTGCTTGTTTAAAAGCCGCTTCGCTAATTCTGATAGGCCCATTCTCAAGATTGAGCATTAATGTGCCATCACATTTGATGATCTTGCACGATCCGTTTTCACCATCAATATTCATTTTTCCTTTGCATGAACGGATGGCAATGCTGCCATTCCTTGATTTTGTTTCAATATCACCTTCGCAATTCTCTAATTTTAGAGATCCATTACGCGTTTTACATACAGCATTTCCTTTATTATCAGAAATCTTTATTGAACCATTATGGGATTCCAGATTGTGATTCCCTTCGAGGTCATCGAGTTTGACTCCACCATTTGAGATGTTGGAAGCAACCGTTGTTTTGTGTGGTACTAAAATCTCTATCCTGGCATCGAGGGAATGAATATGATCGGGTTCCTTAAAATCGATTGAGAGTTCATTCTTTTTCTCTTTATACTCAACCTTAAGCATATCTTCCAGGGTGAGACCGTCAGGAATATTTCCACTTAATTCAAGTGAGATATCGAGTAAGGTTTCTTCCTTTTCATGTCCTTGAACGGTAAACCCGATATTCTGTGACGTTAATAGCAACCGCAGACCGCTTCTTGTATTAATTGTTTTTGTTTCAACGAAATTCTTTATCATGTTAATTCCTCTTTTTTAATTTTTTTATCGCATCTTCGACCGAGATCTCACCTCGTTCTATTTCATCTAAAACGGATGCGGAAAATTCAGTTTTTTCTTTTATCTGGGAAGGGCAGAGTGTGTTGGTTATTTCTGCCAACCGATTTTTTACTGTTGGATAGGAAATGCCAAGTGCTTTTTCAACTTCTTTAATATTGCCCTGATTGCAGATAAAAATTTTTACAAATTCCTGCTGTGCTGCTGAGAGAGATGCAAGATCACCAACCTCAAAATTTCCTCTAATGGTAGTATCGCACTTTGGGCAATGATATTCTTTTATTTCCAGAGTAGAATTACAAACTGGACACTGCTTTAATCTATTATTCATTTTACCTCGCTTTCATGTTGAATAAATTAAGTTCAATATTAATTATGTCAAGTATTATGTTGATTTTCTTAATTATTTCTTATAATAATCTAATTTTGTCACTACTTAAACTTTATGGGATTCCAGATAAAAATAATTTTATGTTATGTATTCTAACATTAGCTTGACAGCTTTTATAACATTTCATAATTTATTCAACAAATTGAAAGGATTTATATTATGGCTGAAATTAATAAAATTATCGGAAAAAAAATACAGAATTATAGAAAAGCCAATAATCTCAATCAGGATGATCTGGCAGCAAAACTACATATTAAACGTACAACACTATCAAATATTGAGAGGGGTGAAAGAAAACTTTCTGCATCTGAACTGAAAGAAATATCTGAGTTTTTTAATATTTCCATTGATGAACTTTTAGGAATAAAAAAAGAACCCGAGATTCAAATAAGCAACATAACACAAAAGGAGAAGGAGCAATCGATCCGTATAAGTGTTCCACAAAAAAATCTAGAAAAATTTAAGGAAGTTCTATTGTACATTTTAAATAAAATTGGTTCAAAACCCAATATTGGAGAAACTGTAATCTATAAGTTGCTTTATTTTATTGATTTTGATTACTACGAAAAATACGAAGAGCAATTAATTGGAGCTTCTTACCAAAAGAATCCCTACGGTCCAACACCAATTGAGTTCAAAAAAATTGTTGATGAGATGGTTTCCAAAGAAGATGTTGAGATAGTAAATAGTAAATACTACAATTATCCTCAAACAAAATATCTTCCACACAGAAAAGCAAACCTTCATATTCTTTCAGGTGTAGAATTAGAGCATATTGATAATGAGTTGAACAGACTATCGGACATGAACGCTTCTGAGATTAGCAACTACTCACATAAAGATGTGCCGTGGCTCGCTGCAGAAGAAGGAGGTATAATAAATTATGAGTCGGTCTTTTATAGAAGCGACGAATATTCGGTACGAAATTATGATGAAGATTGAGCAGAATGTATTTAAGGAGATATATTTTCACTCAGAATTCGAAAAAGAATACAAAAAGCTGCTAAAGAAATGGTCATCGCTTGAAGAGGACTTGCAAACGCTTATTAACAAACCTTTAAAGCTTTGTCATAAACAAAATCTCAAATTTAAATATCTTACCTATAAGCGATTTGGGAATCACATATCCCAAAATATACAAAGTGACACGTTTTGCATGTAAGTCTCTCAAAGGGACCGGCAGCACGTCAGGCATACGAATAACATATGCATATTATGAAGACAAGAATAGAAGCGAGTTTCTCGAAATTTACTTCAAGGGGGATAGAAGTAAAGACTCTTAACATAGGAAGAAAATAAAATTGATTCTTACATAGCAAGAGGCAGGATCGAAATCCTGCCTATCTTTTTTTTTATATCATTTGAATGTTATCTATGTTTTCTATGTGTGAATAGATTATACACAGAAGGGATCACAATGAGGGTTAGGAACATTGATACAAAAATGCCACCAATGCTTACGATACCGATCGCTTGCCTGAATTCCTTACCTGCAGCACCGATACCAAGTGCCATAGGCAGCATACCCAGCATGATTGCAAAACTCGCCATAAGAATAGGACGAAGTTTCGTTGGACATGCCTCGACGAGTGCATCGGTCACCTTCATACCTTTCTTTCTCAACTGGTTTGTATAATCAAGCAAGAGGATTGCATTATTCACCACGATTCCAACCAGCATAATGATCGCCATCATCGAGAAGATATTCATGGTCCCTCCCGTAATATAAAGAGCAAGGAACACACCGATCAATGCGAGTGGAAGTGTGAGCAAAATATACAGAGGCTGTGCAAAACTTTCTAGTACTGCTGCAAGAAGCATGTATGTAAGAATGATCGCGATCACAAATACTTGTACCATAGCGGCAGTTGTATCCTCGAGCTCACTGATCATACCACCCCAGCTTATACGATAACCTTCCGGCAAGTCTATTTCTGCGAGCTTCTCTTTGATTCCCGCTGCAACTGTTCCTTCGGCTACATCTTTTGCCGAAGAACCGGTAAATTTTATCGTTGTATATTTGTCTCTATGAATAACTTTATTCAGACCTGAAGTAAAGACAACATTAGCAAGTTGTGACAATCGATATGTTCCCGTTGGAGTAACGATCGGGATGTTCCCTATCTCTTCGGGAGTATCCACAGATTCCTCAGAGAATTTCACTTTGATATCATACTCTTCACCATTAGTTTTGTACTGTGAAGCAACAACCCCCTCTACAGCAGCTCTCAAAGACAGCGCCAGATCATAAATTGTTGCACCAACCTGAGAAAGCTTATCGCGTTTTGGATACAGGGTAATTTCCGGTTTTCCTGTACGGGAACTGCTGTCAAATCCTTCCAGTCCATATACATCCGAACATTTTTCAATAACCTGCTCTTTTAACCTTTCCAGGACATCCGTATCCTGCCCCTGGAGATAGAACTCAATACCCTGTCCACTCCCCATCAGACCTCCAGAAAAAATATTTATTTTTGCGTTTGGAATAGCGCTCATTTCTTTCGTCAGTATTGCAACCATATCGTTCGTTGAGATATCTCTCTCCTCGGCGTCAACAAGGAGAATCTCAGCACTTCCCAGATTAGTTGATTGATCGACCCATCCCTGTGTTCCGATATTTGCAACCATGTATTTTATTTCCGGATGCTGAATAATTATGGGCTCTATATCTTCGAACAAATCAGCGGTTTCCTGCAAGCTATAACCCTGAGGTAGTTCAATATTGACTGTGAGATTACCTTGATCAAAGGGAGGAGTGAACTCAAAACCGACCTTGCCTGCAAGACCAAAACTCATTACAAACAATATAAATGCAACGATAACAACAATACCGCTGACAAGGCGTCTTCTCAATAATTTCTTAAGAACTTTTTTATAGAAATTATCAATATTTTCAAACATACGATCAAACCAACGGGCGAGTTTACCTTTATTCTCATAATGATCCTCAGGAAGTATCAATGACGCAAGCATCGGCGTGAGGGTGAACGAGATTAATAGGGAAAACGCAGTTGCAAAGGCGACGGTTAAAGCAAATTCTTTGAAGAATTGTCCTGCAATAGATCCCATCGTTGCAAGAGGTAAAAACACAACAATGTTGGTCAACGTAGAGGCAACAACCGCAACTGCAGTTTCTGACGTCCCTTTATCAGCAGCTTCTTTTCTCTTGTTTCCCATTCTCATATGACGGAAAATGTTTTCAATCACCACAACCGAATTGGTCACAAGAATACCAACCGCCGTTGAGAGTCCCATAAGTGTGAGAATATTTATACTGAATCCTGATATTTGAAAGAGTAAGAACGTTGAGATAATCGAAGTCGGCATTGCAAGCGCGACGATTATCGTTGAACGGAGATCATGCAGAAAGAAGAAAAGTATTATGCCTGTCAAAACGATTCCGAGAATAATATTGATCAGCGTATCATTAACTGAGCTTTGGATGATGTCCGCTCTATCATCAATGATAACAAGTTCCGTATTTTCGGGAATCATCGATCTTATTTCGGGAAGCACTTTATGAACCTGCCTTGAAATTTCAACCGGATTACCGTCAGAGCTTTTTATTATATCAATAGCGATAACATTATCCTGCTTAATTTTTTCAAGATTATTAAAATATGTTGTACGTTGCCGTACATCAGAACCAGTATCCTTAATTTCCGCAATCTGCCTAAGTTGCTTTATTCCATGGCTCGTTGGCACCTCGAGACTTCTCAATGTTTCGAGATCCTGAAAATGTCCATCCAGTCTAACAGAATAATCCTGATCACCTTTGGTAAAGTTTCCACCCGGCATATCAAGATTATGTGCACCAAGGATCATAGAAAGTTGCGAAAGTGAAATATCGTTTTGAAAAACTATCTTTTCGTCGAACTCAATATGAATTTCTCGTTCCTGTCCTCCACTCACATCAACCTGGGCAACACCTTCTATCTGTGAGAATCTATCTTTCAGTTGTTTATCTGCAATTTCATATAATTCCGTTGAAGGAAGATTACCCGAAAAGACAAGATTCATAATTGGCGATGCAGTAATGTCTATACTGGAAACAATTGGATTTTCTGCATCATCAGGCAAATTGTTTTTTATTGCTTCTATCTTATCTTTAATTTCCTGGCTTGCGATATTCACATCTTTCCCGAGATCAAACCGAACCATTACAAAGCCATAACTTTCTAAAGCATATGATTCTATATAATTTATTTGACTTACGGTAGAAATCGCATCCTCCACCGGTTTAATAATTTGTGATTCAATTTCAAGCGGTCCTGCGCCGGGATATACAACCTGCACTGTAACGAAGGGAAATTCTACATCCGACATCAGACTGAGAGGCAAAGTGAAATATGCAAGAACACCAAACACGATGAACACCAGGATAATCATGGTGACCAGTATCGGGCGGTTTATTGATAATTTCGATATAATCATAGTAACCTCAATTTCTTGTTAGTGAATGACCTTGATCTTGTCGCCGTCTTTTACCATATTCAATCCTTCCGTAATGATCCGATCTCCTGCTTTGACACCACTTCGAACCTCCACTTCAGCACCGTTCTCTTCACCGAGTGTGATATATTTCTTTGCTGCTTTTCCATCTTGTAAAATAAACACAAAGGATCCATTCTCATCTGTGCGAACATTTTTTCTTGCTACCTTGATCACATCGGGATTATTGTAGGTAAGGATTTTGATCTTTGCGGTTATACCGCATGCCTGTACGTCATCATAATTATCAAACTCGATATCCACAGGAAATGCCTGAAAGTCCTTATCAAGAAAAAGAGCAATCTGTGTAACCTTTCCATTCAAAGTATAATCACGCCAAGAAGCAGTTGCTTCCATTCCCTGTTTGATCTTGCAGACTTCCTGTTCGGTTGCCCATATACGGGATTTCATTTTATCCATATTGGACACCACAAAAAGAAGGTCGCCGGGATAGACATTATCCGAAACACGGACATACATATTGGTCACAAAACCTGGAATCGGCGCTTCTGCTTTAAGCATCTGCCTGACTGCTTCCCAGTTTGCCTTGTTGACTTTGTACACTGTTTCTGCTCCATCCAGATCCTGCTTTGAAATACCTCCGATATCATACAGCTTTTTCAGTCGCTGATACGTTGTTTCGGAATTTTCACATGCAGATTTCGCTTGCAAATACTGAGCTGAAGGTGTATCTACCGGGAATTCAACGAGAACCTGACCCTCTTTTACATATTCTCCGACATTGGCATTTATCTTTTCCACTCTTACCTGCACCATACTTGATACACTGGTTTGCTGAATTCCCTGAAGGGTCGCATTATAGGTTAACAATTTTTGAAAAATTGACGGTTCGATTGCCTGAACCTTTACCGGGATTCCTTGTTCCTTATGGATCTGCTCGATGCTTTTGGTTTCCATATTATCTTTTTTTGTGCATCCCGAATAGGCGAATGCTACCACTATTATTATGAACACGATACATATATTTTTTCTCATGTATACTCCTTGGTTTATAATTGTATTCCGATAGTTTTTTTGAGTTGTTCCGAAGCCATGATAACTTCATACATTGCATATAAATGATTAAGACGTGCAGATTTTAGCTGGACCTGTGCGTCGAGCACTTCCAACTGAACAGCGATTTGATTTTCATAGCGTGCACGGGCAATGGTAAGTCCTTTTTCTGCAAGCTGCACATTACTTTGCTGGCTTTCCATCTTTTGCTTTGCATTATTCAATGTACGATATGAATTTTCAACATCCAGTTCGATTGCATCCTCAATTTCGAGGTAGGATAGTTTTGCCTGCTTAAGACTCTGACGTGCTTTTGCTGTTTTAGCAGAATTGGATAATCCGGTAAAAAGAGGGAGAGACAAACCAATTCCGACCTGATAAGAATCTCCCACATCATCGTAATTTAGTTTATATCCTCCCGATGTGCCGGCATATTTTTGATACTCGGAAGACAAAGCAATACTTGGGAGAAAGCTCCCTTTCTGTATAGTTAGTGCTACTTCAGAGATCTCTACATTGATCGACGCGAGATCGAGCTCTATTCTATCCCTTTTGCCCACTGCTATTGCATGTGAAAGAGACAGTTCGGAGATCTCAGGGCTCTCAAACTCACCAGAGAATTCGACGTCATTCTCTTCGATCCCGAGATGATTCCTAAAACTTTGCAACAAAAGAACATAATTATTTTCTGCTTCAAGTATCTCTGGCTTAAGTTGTACAATCTGGAGCTGTGCACGTAAAAGATCATACTCAGACACCAATCCTTGGTCGAACATATCGTTTACCTGTTTTTCATACTGCTGCGCTAGATCGAGTGCTTCATGCTGTATATCCACGACCTGTTCGAGAAGAAGCACCTGGTAAAACATGTCTTTTGTATTGTAGATCACATCCTGCTGAACGAGAAAATAATTCTTCTGCTGCATTGTTTTCACTTTACCTGCAATGCGGATCCCGTTAATGAGTTTTCCTCCAAGAAAAATAACCTGGTCAAGCTTTATTTGAACAGCAGCCGATGCTTCTTTTTGTAATTTTGTTGGGAAAAGACCATCGACTATTCCATCAACATATCCACCTATGATCTGATCATTTTCTATTTCCAAACTATCGTTTGCGGTTGGGTTACCATAAAGATCAGATGAACCGTAGATCATATCCGAGAGAGGGGTGATGTCTCCAACAGCTGAGTTGGGCAGATGAGATTGTGAAAGCTGGTACCCGGCGCTTAATGTGATCTGTGGTAAGAGATTTCCTCGAACATTATTATATTCCTGCTTCATCTTTTCGACTTCTGCACGAGCTCTTTGTAATTCCCTATTGTTTTTTAGAGCAAGCTCAACACAATCAGAAAGATGCAGGGTTTCACTATGTACGAGGATGGGCACGATGCAGAAAGTGAGTATTAGTAATACACTGATTTTCTTCATTGTTCTCCTATGATTTTATTTTTTTTAAAATTTATATCTCAATTCCCTTTAACACAACATGCAAGGTATTATTAATCGTTTCCTCAAAATTGATCTCTTTATTCTCAAACAACGCATCAGCCAAATAGCTAAAAACAGCACCGATAAGAATGCTAATAGCAGTATCTATATATTTTAAGCTGATACGATTCTCTTGAATAGCTTCGTTCATAATTTTTTTGTAACTCCGAATAAGATAATCAACCAAAATGACTTTTATTCTGCGTGCTAACTCAATATATTTAAATTGAATATCAACAGATTCGATTACTTTCGTAAATTTTTTATGTTCAAGAAAGGTTTCTAACTGAACCTTCATAAATACATAGAGATTTGTCTCCATGGTTTTTTTAGCATCATAAGCTTTATCACACTCAGCTATTATTTCTTCTATCATATACTCCATCGTATTTTGAATTAAATCATCTTTACTCTTGAAATAATAATAGATCGCTGTTTTTTGAACGCCGCACTCTTTTGCAACGTCATCTAATGTTGTTTTTTGAAAACCATATTTTCTAAAGGCAGACTTTGCTGCTTCAATCATCTCTGTCTTGTTCGACATGCGAACCTCCACATTTCTATTTCTGAAATCTTTAATTGTTAATAGTATAAAGAGAGGATTTATTATGTCAAATTATATTTTAACTTTTTAATAAATTGTTAAATATATCAATTTCACAATGGGGATCTTCCCTGCATCTAATACAGAATGTGATAAAAAAAGCCGAACTCCTGAGAGTCCGGCTTCTATTTTTTTATAGTTTGTATTTATTTTTTACAATCCACACATTCGTCAAACTTCTTATGTGTCTTGAACCTGGTAAATCCAAGTTTTCCAAAAATGGAATCAATAAACGAATAGACCACAGGAATAATGAAAAGCGTGAGCAATGTCGCAAAAGCAAGCCCGAATGCGATGCTGACTGCAATTGGTTTCCAGCTCTCAACTTGACTTGAGGTAGAAAGAAGAATGGGCATAAATCCAGCAATCGTGGTCACAGTTGTCATCAAGATAGGACGAAGTCTAACAGTGCCTGCATTGATAAGAGAATTCCATCTGTCCACCCCCATCTCTCTTTCGCGATTTACGAAATCAACCAGTATGAGCGAATCATTCACCACAATACCTGCAAGCGCCAATACAGCGATCAGGGTCATCAATGAGAATGGCAGTCCGGTAATCATCAAACCGAAGATCACTCCGATGATCGCAAATGGAATTGTGAGCATTACGATGAATGGCTGCACATAGGAATTGAATTTCGCAGCGAGAATAGCAAAGATGAGAATAAGCGCGACAATCAAAGCAATGTACAATGAATTATAAACCTCTGTTCTTTGCTGGGTCACACCACCATATTGCAGTTGATAACCCGGGAAACGTTCGGTGAAATTACTGAGAGCTCCCTGCTCACCTGTGAGCGCATTTCCTCTCAGGATACTTGTCACTTCATCAGGTGTTTGCTTTACTTTTTTTCCATTTTCATCATACGTCGTCGTATTCCCTGTTACAGTAAGAACCCTGTTGCCATTATAATGCTCTATCTGAGAATATCCTGCTGAAATTTCGAAATCAGCTAACTCCTTAAGTGGGATAAGATCACCAGTCATTGTGCGGATCTTTATCTCTTTCAGATCGGAAACATCGTCAATTTGATCTTCCTGTACGCGGACTACAATATCATATTCATCGAGTTCTCCACCCCTGAATTTTGAGACTGGAGCACCGTAAGATGCCACGGAGACCAATGAAGAAATATCATTCACCGTCAAACCATACAAGCCCAGCCTATCGTGTTTTGGCAGTATCTTGATTTCCTTTTTCCCATCATCCATGTTCGTCTCAATGTCTGTGACGCCGGGAATATCTTCAAGAACCGAGATAACATAACTTCCGATACCTTCCAGTTTATCAATATTATTTCCGATGATGCGAAGTTCAATATCTCCGCCTGTCGGTGGACCACCATGTTCTCCTTCGATGAATTTATACGAGAGAAGCCCCGGCACAGTTTCAAGATATTTTCGTATCGAACCCTTTATCTGCTCGATTGAATAAGTAAGATCATCCGCATCAAGGAGATCGATCTTTACTTC
>Ga0222702_1000465_pt1 | contig 11569 bp, 10 predicted proteins | sample AntAcemetage1504_FD_181152 | JGI IMG/M metagenome (GOLD analysis project Ga0222702, IMG submission 181152) | Saline water microbial communities from Ace Lake, Antarctica - #1504 | ecosystem: Environmental > Aquatic > Non-marine Saline and Alkaline > Saline | place: Antarctica: Ace Lake...
TAATGTACAATGCCCCGACACCTTTTGGAGCATATAGTTTATGTCCTGCAATGGATAAAAGATCAATCCCTGATGTTTTTACCGATACAGGGATCTTTCCCAATGACTGTGCAGCATCAGTATGAAAAGGGATCTTATTCTTTATTGCTATTTTTGAAATTTCTTCAATGGGTTGGATGGTTCCCACTTCATTGTTTGCATGCATTACAGTGATAAGGATGGTCTGTGGGGTTATTGCTGAAACAATTTCTTTTATTTTGATTAACCCATTATTATCTACAGGAACATATGTAATACTGAATCCTTTTTTCTCAAGATATTTACAAACCTCTGTCACAGCAGGATGCTCAACAGCTGAAGTTATGATATGATTTCCTTTTGATTGATTGGCAAAAGCAATTCCCTGGATGGCAAAATTGTTAGATTCGGTCCCCCCACTGGTAAATATTATTTCATCAGGATCACACTCAATAAGGGCTGCCACCTGTTCTCTTGCTTTCCCAACTGCCATTTTTGCCTGCATCCCATACCGGTGAGCGCTGCTTGGATTCCCAAAATTCTCACTGATAAATGGTTGCATTGCTTCAATTACCTCTTTATGAAGCGGCGTGGTTGCATTATAATCAAGATAAATTTTTTCCATACTTTGCTTTCTTAAAATACTTACAATACTCACTGATACCGCATTCCCGGCATTTTGGTGACCGGGCAGTACAAATATAACGACCATGTAGTATAAGCCAGTGATGTGCCAGGGGAATAAGATGCTCAGGGATATAATGAGTAAGTTGTTTTTCCGTTTCAAGAGGTGTTTTGGTATTTGTCGAAAGACCGATCCTTGCCGATACCCTGAAGACATGGGTGTCAACAGGCATAACCGGTTTGTTAAAAACTACTGCTGCAATAACATTAGCAGTTTTTCTTCCTACACCCGGCAATTTCTGCAGCTCATCAATATTCTGCGGAACCACACCGCTAAAATCATCTGTAAGCATCTTTGCCATACCAAACAGATGTTTAGCCTTATTGTTAGGGTATGAACAGCTTTTTATATATTCAAAGATTTCTTCATGAGATGACATAGCCATTGTTTTAGCAGTAGGGTATTTTGCAAGAAGGGGGGGAGTAATAATATTCACTCTTTTGTCTGTACACTGGGCTGATAGAATTACAGCTACAAGTAATTGAAAAGGATCGGTATAAATAAGTTCAGTTTCAGCAACAGGCATACGCACCCTGAAATACTCAATAACTTTCTGATATCTTACCCTTTTTGTCATTTTTTATTCATTATATAAGGCAAAGATAACAGGTTGCTTCAGGTTACACGACCTTCTTTGCTAAATTAAACGAAATGAAGTATTTTTGTTATGCATCAGTAAACTACTTATGCCAGTGTAAAAGCTGAATTGTATTATCAATAATTATAAAAACCATGAAAAAAATTACTTTTTCCTTTCTAATTTTATTGTTCCTGATCTGTAGTTATCAGGTTATGGCACAAAGTGAGTTTTCCAGCACTACTATCGAGATTGGTGTTGTTGTGAGTGATATTGAAAAATCACTTGACTTTTACACCAATGTTATTGGTATGAGCAAGGTGGGAGAATTTGACGTCGACGAAGAATTCGGGAAGATATCGGGTCTTACGGGTGGTATTGCATTTCATGTGGATGTACTGAAGCTGGAGGATAAACCCGGAGCAACCCAGTGGAAACTGATGAGTTTCGAAAAGGATGCCGCTCATCCTCTCTCAAAATATATTCAGGATGATACCGGTGTGCAGTATGTCACCATCAATGTTACCAGCCTGAAACCCTTTCTGGAGAGGATAAAGAAACATAATATCAAACTTCTGGGAGATACACCTGTTCCTTTAGATGCCACCAACCACTTCGTACTGATAAGCGGTCCGGATGGTACCATTATTGAGTTTATCGGACCCCTGGAGTAAAGGTTAAGAAGAGGTGACGAGGTAATGAGGTAATGAGGTGATGAGAAGAAGAGAGGATGATGCTCTGATGAATTAAAATCCCTGGAAAAACAGATACGGGAGACCGATAAGGAGATTGCCGGGTATTGTAATGAATAAAGTATTAAGAAAACAGAAAGTCTACCAAGTTACTTATCTTAATAATCACGATACGTTGCTTTATAATCTGCCAAACCTTCACATACAATTTATGCACCAATTGACAGTAGGTGAGGGGTACGGCGTTGTTATTACTCCTGTCACTCTTTCATATACAATAGCTGAAGTCAATCTTGACATTTAAATCCAAATACACCTACCTCTTTGGATAATAGGGGGTTTAATCTTCAAATCCTCAATTTGTAATTGATTCATTTGTTTATATCATTTTTTAAAAAGCATACAATGGTACATATTTCGAACATTTAAAATTGCCAATATTATTAACCATAATTTTGTTTATAAAATTATAATCTTTATTTTTATTTCACTGGGTAAATAAATAAATTTTTTATGTTAAAAAGACATAAATTTAATCCAATTATTAAACCTTCCATGATTAAACCATCAATGGAAGGCTACAATGTTTTAGGGGCATTTAACCCTGGGGCTACAATTTTTAATAACCAGGTAATACTTCTTTTGAGGGTTGCCGAAAATTGTTTAATGAAAAAAGGATTTTATACAATTCCTTATTATGAATTTAATAATGGGAAGGGAGAACCAAAAATATTAGAAATACCAAATACTGATCCAAATGTAATCCCTAAAGATTCTCGTGGCATTTTTTATAATGGCAGGGATTATCTTTCATCAATTAGCCATATTCGGATAGCCAGAAGCACAAACGGAATAAATTTCATTATTGATGCCGAACCTTTTATTTTTCCAAATATGGAAAGTGAAGGTTTTGGAGTTGAAGATGCTCGTGTATCAAAAATAGGCGACACATACTATATTAACTATACTGCTGTTTCAAGTGATGGCTATGTTACTATGTTAGCCGAAACGAAAGATTTTAAAACTATTGAACGTAAAGGAATAATATTTCCGCCATTAAATAAAGATGTTGTTATATTTGAAGAAAAAGTAAAAGGGAAATATATTGCGCTTCACAGGCCTGATAATAAAGGCTTTGGATTGCCTTCAATATGGTATTCCGAATCACCTGATTTGATTCATTGGGGAAATCATAAATGCTTGTTAAGACCTGATGGATCATCGTTTGAAAGCCAAAAAATTGGAGGCGGGCCACCGCCTGTTAAAACAAAGGATGGATGGCTTATTATATATCATGGAAAAGGAGACAACGGTATTTATACTTTGCGTTTGCTTTTACTTGATCTTAAAAACCCTTTTAAAATCCTTAAAATAGGCAAGTCCCCGGTTTTACAACCAGAAGAATTATATGAGAAAAAAGGGTTTTTTAACAATGTTGTTTTTACTAATGGCTTGGTGATTATGCCCGATAACAGGGTTTTTATCTATTACGGTGTATGTGACGAGTCTGTTTGTTTAGCTATTACATCAATTAAAGACTTGCTAATTCATATTAATACTGGATAAATAAAACATTTTGTTTTTATCTTTATATAAATTATTTATTCAAATTCCCCATTATGAGAGTATGCTATATTTCTACTTATCCACCAATTGAATGTGGTATTGCCACCTATACACAATATTTAAGTGATGCAGTAAAAAAATGCAAAAAAGAAGTTGTTGTTATAAGCCAGGTTGGGGCATCAGGTGAAAGGGTAATCCCTATATTTTCACCTGGCGATAGTGATATTTCAAATAAAATATTTCATATAGCTTCAAAACTAACGCCTGATGTTGTTCATATTCAGCACGAATTTGGCTTATATGGTTCTGTACATGGAATTCAGATTATTGATTTTATTCTCAGGTGTAAAATTGCAGATGTACCAGTTATTACTACTTTACACACTGTAAATGAAAATGCTGGAAGAGGTGAACATATTATTTTGGAAAATATAATAGTAAACAGTTCGGCGATTATTGTACATGAGGAATATCAAAAAAATGTACTAATTAAAAATTTTGGATTTAATGATAAAATATTTGTAATTGCCCATGGTGTGAGAAATTGTAATCATCATCCGGAAGCTAAAGAGTTATTAAACATTAAAGATAAGAAGGTAATATTATTAGCAGGTTATTTTCGGCCAACAAAGCGTTTTGATAAAATTGTAAAACTGTTTCCTGAGATTGTTAAAAAAACAGAAAATGTAATTCTATTAGTTGCAGGCAAAATGAGGGGATTGGAATATTCAGATTACCAGGAGTATTTTTTTAATCTTATTAATAATTCACCTGTAAAAAATAATATTCATGTATTAAGGGGACAATTTCCACAACATACATTTGATATTATAATGAGTGCAGGTGATGTAATAGTCTTACCTTATGAGAAAGGCGCTCAAAGTGGAATACTGGCCCAATCATCAGCATTCAATATACCTGCTGTTACATCTGATTTATTAAGTTTTAAATTATGGAATGAGAAAAGCGGTGGTGGATTAACTGCATTTAATGACAAGGATTACATTAGACATATTCATAATATTCTAACAGACAAAAAACTAGAAATAAAATTAAAAAATAATATTAAGGAGTATAATAAAGATTTATTTTGGTTAGAAATAGCTAAAAAACACTTATTAGTTTATGAGCAAGTAATTAATGTTCCTTATGGAGAAGCAGAATATTTCTATATTCCTGAAAAAGAAGACTAATAGATAACAATATATTGAAATTCTAATTTTTTATTGGAGACATTTCATCCAGGATATCATAAATATCAATTTTTGCAACACCCGAATAACTATCGGACATAGCAAACGGTAAAATTAATTTATCATTATGAATTATAGCACCACAAGAATAAGCCACGTTAGGTACATATCCATTTCTTTCTTTTTCACCCGGCACCAGGATAGGATCTTTAATAGCGCCAATAACTTTTGACGGATCATCTAAACTTAGTAAAACCGCCCCTATACAATATGTTCTTACCGGACCAACTCCATGGGTGAGCAATAACCATCCATCTTTCGTTTTAATTGGTGACCCACAATTTCCAATTTGGAAAAACTCCCAGTAAAATGTGGGTGTTTTAAGTAATTTTGGTTTTTTCCAATAATAAATATTATCTGAAAACATAATATACAGGTTTTCATTTATTATTCCTTTTCTAAAAACGATTGATGAAATATGCCCTTCCCCTACAGCCCTGAAGCTAATAATTACCCTTAATTTTCCTTTTTTTAATATACTTTGATCAGGATGTGCAACTATTGACGGATTAAATAGAGCTGCCGATTCAATTGAATATTCCTTCGTGAAATATGAGCCGATTAGCAATTTTTTATCAAGAGAAAGAAATGAGTAATCATCATTTGTATTTATGCGATCAAAGTTATCTTTAAATATCCTCTTTATATCTAAATGTCTGTCTGAAAAATTTTCAATGGTTTGGGCAAGAATGTGTTTAATTTCTTTTTCAGATAATGAAAGAATCCTTTCTATTATTCCCTCGATTCTTTTTTTACTATTTCCCGGGGTGAAAAATCTAGTTACAACCCTTGAATCATCTGGATTAAAATGCACAATTTCTCTTTCAATTTTAATATTAGCAGTTTTTATTTTCATTAATTTCAATTATTTTTTTTATCCGTTTAAATCTTTTATGTTAGTGACAAGGTTACTTATATTTTCTGCCCTTTTACAAGTTCTGTGGTATTTGTTACTCGCTCCCACAAAAACCCATAGCGCAAACCCGCTCGTGAACTTCCATGTGGAAAGATCCGGATACTGTTACGCAACCATTATTTAATCATTTTTGTTTGTGCATTAATAATACATGGAAGTTTCATAACAAAGATTAAAAAAATATCAGAAATTGTTTGCTTATAATTATTTTTAATAATAAAAGCGAAAAGTTTTGAAATTTTAATAAAAGGGTTACATTTGCCTTGCTATTTGATAAAACATGCGTAACTATTTTTCATATATCTTTTTTTATTTCTTCAGTTATTTGATCTGAAGCAAGGGGATATATGTTTTTCAAAATAATGTGAAAGTCCCTGATGGGGCTTTTTTTTTGACTTATTTTTAAAAAAAGATTTAATATGAAGACTAAACGAATTGCCATACAGGGTGGTTATGGTGCATATCATGATATTGCCGCACACTATTTTTTTGAAGGACAATCCATAGAGATCATACCACGTACAACTTTTAAGGAACTGTTCAAATCATTGAAGCAACAGCAGGTGGATTATGGAATTATGGCAATTGAAAATTCACTCGCGGGAAGTATTTTGCCTAACTATGCACTGGTCAGAGATTCAGGGAAAAAAATTATCGGAGAGATTTTTTTAAGAATCAGGCATAATCTGTTAGTACTTCCCGGACAGAATATTCATGATATCAGGGAGGTATATTCTCATCCTATGGCTATTTTGCAATGTCAGGATTTTTTTAAACAATATCCTGATATCAGGTTATTCGATAGTTTAGATACTGCTTTAAGTGCAAAGGAAATCAGTGATAAGAAACTTAAAGGTGTAGGTGCTATTGCAAGTAGCCTGGCTGCGGAAAAGTATAAACTGGAGATATTGGCTTCCGGTATTGAGACCAATAAGTTGAACTACACACGGTTTTTGCTGTTATCAGATAAGGGAAATGGGATACCTTTGTCTGAAAAAAATATAGCCAGTATATATTTCACTTTGGGTCATGAAATTGGCAGCTTATCGAAAATCCTTATGATACTTTCATTTTACAATATGAACCTGAGTAAAATACAATCTTTACCTATTGTTGGAAAGGATTGGGAATACCAATTTTATCTGGATATTGAATTTAGTAACTATGATATGTATAAAAAAGCAATTGAAGCTATTAAACCGTTTTCAGATAAAATCGGGATTCTTGGAGAATTTAAAAAGGGAAGGAAAATACTATGAAAATCCCTGTTGCGTCAAGAACAAAGAGTGTCAATGAGTACTATTTCTCAGGTAAGCTGAAAGAGATTGAAGAGATGAACAAATTGGAATTGAATGTTATTAACCTGGGTATAGGAAGTCCTGATCTATCCCCTTCCCCCGAAACTATCCGAAAACTAATTGATAGCAGCTCATCACCTGTTAACCATGGTTATCAGAGCTATAAAGGAATTTCTGAACTTCGAAAGTCACTATCTGTCTGGTACCTGAAGTTTTTCGGAGTGCAACTTAATAGTGATAAGGAAATACTTCCTCTTATGGGTTCGAAAGAGGGAATATTCTATTTAACTATGGCTTACCTTGAACCCGGTGACGAAGTACTTGTTCCCGATCCGGGTTATCCAACATACCGGGCAGTATCTGCTTTGTTGGGTGGGGAAGTGACAGCATACAATTTGAGAAAAGAAAATGGATGGTATCCGGATTTAAATGAGTTGGAGAATGGTGATTTAAGAAAAGTGAAAATTATGTGGGTGAATTATCCACATATGCCAACCGGTGCAACCCCATCAAAGGATCTTTTCAGGAAACTTGTAGATTTTGGACATAGGCATAAAATCCTTATTTGTCATGATAACCCCTATAGTTTTATTTTAAATAAAACCCCCTTGAGCATATTGGAAATTGATGGAGGGAAAGAAGTGGCATGTGAACTTAATTCTCTGAGCAAATCACATAATATGGCCGGCTGGAGGATTGGAATGCTGGCAGGCAGCGAAGATCTTATCAGAAATGTGCTAAAAGTGACAAGTAATATTCAATCGGGGATGTTTCTTCCTTTGCAACATGCTGCTCAACAGGCGTTATCCAATAATAGTGAATGGTTTGATAAGCTTAATTCAGAGTATGTAAAAAGAAGGGAAGTAGTTTGGCAATTGCTGGATTTGCTGGGGACCGAATATGACAGGGATCAGTCAGGCATATTTGTCTGGGCAAAACTTAAAAGTACAAGTGATGATTATAAATTCACAGACAGGATACTGAAAGAGGCAAACGTTTTTATTACCCCCGGAAGTATTTTTGGTGCTAATGGCGAAGGGTATGTAAGAGTTTCGTTATGTGTACCGGTTCACAAATTTAAAGAATCAATTGAGAGAATAAAAAGGATTAAATAAGATGAAAGTAAAACTAAAACTTGAGAAATTAGACTGTATGGGTTCAAAGAAAGAGAAGCCTTTTCTGGTTTCAGGACCGTGCAGCGCAGAGAGTGAAAAACAGGTTATTGAAACAGCAGTAGAACTTGCCGGGCATGGAGTTCAGGTTTACCGGGCAGGTATCTGGAAACCCAGAACACGACCTGATTCTTTTGAAGGAAGGGGAACAGTGGCTCTTCCATGGCTAAGAAGGGTAAAAGAAGAAACCGGAATGCTTACAGCAACAGAAGTGGCAAATATTCTACATGTTAAAATGGCTCTGGATGCGGGTATTGATATTTTATGGATTGGAGCCAGAACAACTGCTAATCCATTTGCTGTACAGGAAATAGCAGATGCTGTCAGGGGTTTAGATATTCCGATTTTTATTAAAAACCCGATCAACCCTGATATTGGTTTGTGGATTGGGGCTATTGAACGAATTAATAAGGCAGGAATTAAGAAAATAATTGCTATACATCGCGGATTTTCAACTTTTCAGGAAACAAAATTCAGAAATACTCCACATTGGGAAATTCCTATTGAACTTAAAAGGAGAATACCGGAACTTCCTCTTATTAATGATCCAAGTCATATTTGTGGAAGACGTGACCTGTTGCAGGATGTGTCCCAAAAAGCAATGGATCTGGATTTTGATGGTTTGTTTATTGAATCTCATATTGATCCGGATAAGGCGTTAAGCGATAGCAATCAACAAATAACTCCGGAAGCTTTGGGTAAGCTTATTAATTCACTTATAATCAGGAAACCAGAAATAATTGGTAACGGATTGAATGATATTCTTGAAATATTAAGGGTTAAAATTGACATGTTTGACAAGTCCCTGATTGAGATATTGCAAGACCGGATGGAAATATCTAAAAAGATTGGCAGATTTAAGAAATCGAAAAATGTGACAATTCTCCAGACTAAAAGGTGGTCAGAGATAGTGGATGATCGTGTAAAGGCAGGCTCGGCAAAAGGACTTAGTCAGAACTTTATTATGAAAATTTATACAGCGATCCATGAAGAGTCAATTAACTGGCAGAATGCTGTTATGAGGTCAAATGTGAAATCGAAATAGTGAAAAAATACTTTTCGCAGTGGGCACAATCTTCAAAGTTATTATCTTTAACCTGTCGGTATCTTCAAGCAGGAAAAACAAATTATTTTATTGAATATCGAACAAGGATTAACGATTTGAGAATTTAGAAGTAAAGAAAGAAATGAATAAATTTGATTTGGAAGAACGATTGATTGATTTTTCAGTCCTGATAATTGAAATTATAAATGAGATGCCTAATTCAAAAGCTGGAAATCATCTATCAGGACAATTGGTCCGTTCCGGAACATCAGTTTCTCTAAATTATGGCGAAGCGCAAAGTGGAGAGTCCAGAAAAGATTTTATTCATAAAATGAAAGTTGTTTTGAAAGAATTGAGAGAAACATTTATCTGTCTGAAAATAATCCACAAAACAAACCTATACAAAACAGAAATAAAGATTGAAAGAGCCAGAAAAGAAAATGACGAATTGATTTCTATCTTTGTAAAAAGTGTTGAAACTGCTCAAAATAATCTGAATCAATAAAAAAATCATTATTCTTAAATAAATCAAAAATCGTTAATCGGTGTTCCTTGTTCTTAAATCAAATAATGGAGACAAAATGACCGGAAGATAACGATATATAAAAGCTATTAAAACGGTTCTAATACGAGACAGTAAATCAATAATTATTGTATGCAGGAATATATTATTAAGTCGGAAATTGATTCATCCAGGATACTTATAGGTGAATCTTTAGAAAATGTTAAAAAGTATTTGCCTCACCCCAGGGTAATAATTATTACTGATGAGAATGTTTCCCGTTTGTATAAAGACAAATTTCCAGATTTTCCGGTGATAACAATTGGTACAGGTGAAAAAATCAAAACAATAGATACTGTCGGTGAAATAACTGATGAATTCATCAGGCTTGGTGTTGACCGTGGTAGTTTTATTCTCGGGATAGGAGGAGGAGTGGTTTGTGATATTACCGGGTTTGTTGCTTCAATATTTATGAGAGGTCTGGGTTTTGGTTATGTATCTACAACATTACTCTCACAGGTGGATGCCGGTGTTGGCGGAAAAACAGGGGTGAATTTCCGGGGATACAAAAATATGCTGGGCTCATTCCGGCAACCGGAATTTGTTTTATGTGATACAGATAAGCTTAAAACCCTCCCGGAACAGGATTACCGGTCGGGTTTTGCTGAGGTTGTAAAGTATGGAGTAATTAAGGACAGGGAATTGTTCAACTATTTGAGTAATCACCATGATGAAATAAAGAACAGGGAAATAGCTTTTCTCTCAAAGATTGTTAGCGATTCGATAAAAATAAAGGCAGGAGTGGTTCGTAAAGATCCAACAGAGCATGGATACAGGCGAATATTGAATTTCGGGCATACTTTTGGTCATGCAATTGAGAGTGTCTTCGGTTTGACACATGGGGAATCAGTTAGCCTGGGTATGATAATAGCTTCAGATATTTCAGTTAAAAATAGATTACTTAATAAAAAAGAAACCAGGTATATAAAAAAGTTATTATCAGACCTGAACCTAATTGATCAAACAAAATATGACTATGCCCGTTTGGCTTCTGCTATCGGCAAAGACAAGAAAAAGAATAAGGACATGATTCATTTTGTCTGTATTACATCAATCGGTGAAACTAAAATAATTCCTGTTGCCGTTGAAGATCTAAAGTCTTTTATAAGGGATTATGAAATGGAAATTGATTAATTTTTTTACCCATGGATTTAACTGTATATCCTTCGCAAATAAGTGGCGTGGTGACTGCAAACCCATCGAAAAGTCATATGCAACGGGTTATAGTTGCATGTTTACTGGCTGGTGGAAGAAGTGTTATTTCCAATCCTTCTTTTTGCGATGACGCAAAGGCTGCCATGAGTGTTGTCATGGATTTGGGAGCGAAAGTGAAAGTTAAAAAAAACAGGGTGATAATTTCCGGAGGGTTTGATCCTGTGGGGAATACACTTAATTGTGGTGAGTCGGGTTTAGGACTGAGAATGTTTTCTGCTGTTGCAGCTTTGTCAGGAAAGGAAATTACTCTGGTTGGTCAGGGAACTTTAAAAAGCAGGTCGGTGGCGATGATCGAAAAACCACTTACTGATCTGGGTGCAAGAGTTACATTAAAGCAGGGCAAACTTCCTGTAACAGTTTGCGGTCCGATAACCGGTGGAAAAGCAATAGTAGATGGTTCATTAAGCTCACAATTTCTTACCGGGTTGCTAATGGCTCTTCCACTTGCTGAAAAAGACTCGGAATTAATTGTAAATAATCTTAAAAGCAGGTTCTATATAGATCTTACGATAAAAGTTTTGAAAGATTTTGGTATTGAAATATCGAATAATGGGTATAAACACTTTATAA
>Ga0222702_1000468_pt1 | contig 11502 bp, 19 predicted proteins | sample AntAcemetage1504_FD_181152 | JGI IMG/M metagenome (GOLD analysis project Ga0222702, IMG submission 181152) | Saline water microbial communities from Ace Lake, Antarctica - #1504 | ecosystem: Environmental > Aquatic > Non-marine Saline and Alkaline > Saline | place: Antarctica: Ace Lake...
TATACATATTGCGTCTCCTTAGTCATTTTGGTCAAGCTTTTTATAAAAGCTTATATTAAATATGGCAAACTTTGAAGTAGAAGAACCAAGAGACTTGGGACTGGGCGACTTTGAACCAGAACCAGTCGCCACAGAAGACCTCCCTGACCGCCTCGCCCCGCATGAATCCATTCAACAGACGATCCAGATGAAACAGGCTGAACTCCAGGCTCTCGGTTTGGAACTACAACTCGCCCCCCAAGGACGAAGCACGAAAGACATCGAAGCCGAACTGAAGCGAGTCGACAGCAACCTGCGTTCCCAAGCACAAAAGAAGATGGATTTAATGCTTCGATCTGCTCCAACCTATGCGACGAAACCAGCAACCACCTTCCCACCCACCAAGGCCAACTTGAAACTACAATCGGAAATCAATGAGAAACTATTTGGCAACCCTCTCGCCTTCCGCTCCCAAGTGCCTCCCAAGTCGATGCGGGGATGGAACTACACCAGAGTCAACCTCGGTGCTTCTGTGAACTAAAAATCTTTTTAGAAAAAAGATTAATCAAAAACCTTAGTCATTTTGGTCAAGCTTTTTTAAAAAGCTTATATTATAGTAAACAATGATTCCCCGATTCACCCGCAATCTACCAGTCTATGACCGACAGATTGAACCTGCTTAGAAAGGAAAGATATTCATCCGTGAAAACACACCTGCCGATACGTTCCCTGTTCGTCCTCTACCCCAAGCTCTTAAACGCAATCCCACTGCCTCGTATGTGGGGTTCATCACGCCTCCTCCCTCGGCTCTCACAATCCGCCCCAGTGACCTGATCGTCCAACCCAAAGACACATTTGGATTAAAAGTGTAGGCATACTTCTCTTCGAAAGAACGCTACTTGCGTCGCATCGGGCTTGTTCAACAGCTCCTGACAAGGCAAATGTCGGCGAATGACGCAACGCTTCAAATGATACAACGTAATGAAATATTGAAAAAGGCGAGGGGTCTTAGAAATGATGTGAGGGGACTCACGGAACAAGAGGCTCTGTAGTCGGTAGGAGGCGGAATCAGCAATCCGTCAGCAATGGCAACCAATGATGTGAACTCTCTTGTCCGCTCATCGATCCCCACGGGTCTCCCCAGTCTTTCATTCCAGTCTCCAAATGCCGTCGAAATGAGTCAGCCCCAGGCAGAAATGTAGGCTGAGATGTCCATGGGTGGTGCGGGTATTCCACGACGTCAGCTGGATGTCGCCAGTCAATTAGAAACGATGGCTTAGTTGGATCAAGACGAATCCGTGGGTCGGGCATCGGGTGCTCTCGCCGACACACTTCGCACCTCAATTGGTGCCGAACCATCACTCGTAGAAGAGGCTTCGGGAGCAGTTCAGGAACACGTACGTAATGAACTGACGAATGAGAAACTCAATCAAGAAATACAAGCCATTCAAGGAAGAATGGATTAGGTGGAACAACAGCTCACTGGAAAGGGTCTTACACAGAGAGAGGTAGAAGAGAATATGTCGCAATTGAGACAACTTACCAACCAATTACGACAACTCACCCAATCACCATTCTTCGGTAGGATAAAGAGACAAATGCGAGGAAAGCCGAAGGCTGATTTAGCACGACGGCTTCGTGGTGAAATGGACGCTCCAGAGAGACCCGCTGGAGCGAGACCCGCTGGAGCGAGAGGTGAAACAAGTGATCCCGCAGGAGGGTCTATGTGAAGCTTTATGTTAATTAAAAAGCTTGACCAAAATGACTAAGGAGACGCAATATGTATACACCAGTGATTTTTGATTTTACTTTTTATTAAAAAGTAATATTATAATAAAGAATGTCCAACATACTCCAACCGAATAAGTTAGTGGTCAACTCCTTCTTTAAACAGTCCGTGGGAGAAACCAATGATGACTTCACTGTGTAGTTGCCAAATACAATTTAGAATATCAAGAGTATCGCATTCAATACCATCATCTTCTCGAACAGTATGAAACCATTCAAGGGTGCCGAATATGGGGCAAACCAAAACAATGTATTAGCACTGGTTCATGACGTGGGTGGAACGGACACCGCATTCACCATCACCATTGACTCCAGCTATGTGTTCCAAGACGGGGACGCGTTTGCCGACTATTTGAAAGCACTGTTGAACTCAGGGGGTCGCAGTGGATATGATGTGCTATTCAGTTTAGAGTTTGGAGCCATTCTTCAAATCAGCAACTCCCTCGTTGCCTTCTCGATCAACTATGATGCCACACCCCGTGGTTGGACAAAATGTGGGTTCGCACAGGGGGCAACTGGAGTATCGACAGTGGAGGGAACCAACAACATTTCCATTGCCCGAACCTCCATGGTCAGCATTCACTCCAACTTGGCAGACGGAGACGTATTGACCAGCGTCAATCAAGACAGGTATGATATTGGTGTCGTAGTTCCCATCACAAGCACGTATGGAGGTGTGATTTCTTTCTCCAGTAGCAACGACCGTGTCATCAGTGAATAGATCAGTGGACTACAGACGCTCTCCTTTGTGTTGCGGGACGATGAAGGAGACATAATCGGTCTTTCACCCACATCGTATGTTCACATTGAACTCTCAATCGAATATAACCGTCTTGATGAACCAATCGGTGCCGCCCAGCGACGTGCACCGCTTCCCACAATGGCTTGAGTTAAGAATGCTATACTATAGTAATGGAAATCAAAATAAGTGGCATACCACAGGCTCAAGACATTCCCGATAATAGATGGGATAAATTACATAAAAAGTATCCAGACTTACCTGCTCCCCCTTTTCGCATGATCGTGTTGGGACAATCGGGTTCAGGTAAGTCTTCGTTTGTCTACTCTATGCTAAAGAAATATTACAAAGGATACTTCGATCAAATAGTAATCTTCAGTGGCACGGTTGACAGCAACTCTGCTTGGAATAAAATTAAAGACCACCAAGGCGATTCACCACAAGTGTTCAATGAATATGATGGGTAGGCAGTGGAAACATATTTGGAACAAATAGAGTGTGAACACACAAGAGCCGTGGGCGACGGTGATCACCCAAACCGCATTCTCTTAGTCTTTGATGACCTGGTATGCGACGGTATCAGCAACCGACACAAGATGGCTATTATGGATAAACTCTTTGTTTAGATTTCAAGACACTACCACGTTTCCGTTATGATTCTCACCCAGTATTATACTGCTCTCAATCGCAATCAACGTGCCATTAATTGTTCCCACATTGTCATCTATCCCATCTCCAAGAATGACCTGGATGTAGTGGCAATCGACCACACACCAGCGGGTATGGATACAAATCAATTTAAATCTGTCATCAACGGCATTCACGCACGAAAACCATTTAATTTTGCTGTTCTCAATTATACATTACCTCCCCATAAAAGGATATGGGATACTCTGTCCACCTGTGTCAGTTCCAATGGTGAAATTAAAATGTGAACCAATAATACATCAAGATGGCTGAGACCGTGCTTCCTATGATTCGAACCGAAGGTATGTTTGGTTCCATTCAATCCACGCATCGGATTGAATGCAATTCAATTACAGAGATGTCAATGAATAAAATAAAGAGGGAATTGATTGAGGAAAGCATTTCACCGTTGGTGTGGAAACATCTACATCAACGATTAGCTGAATATTACAAGTCCATTGGATATGAACCAATCATCAAAAAGAAACGGATCAAGCGGGGAGAGTGGATACGGTAAGCTTTTAAAAAAGCTTGACCAAAATGACTAAGGTTTTTGATTAATCTTTTTTCTAAAAAGATTTACCTGAATTCCACTACGTAGACAGGGTCACCCGTCCCGCCACGACTTGATGACCTACCTGTAGACCACAGGTGAATGAGGTGATATGGCTGAGGCACTGCGAATATCTGCGATTGAACCAAATTGCGACCCACGATTGAACCCGATGATGCATCCAAATACATAAATTTATCGGGCGATGGGTTGCCGTCCCTATCAATCAGTCGTATAATCACATTCCAACCCTAACCTATACGGTATAATGCGATGCGGTGTTCCGCGAATATATTCTGCTCAAAGTTAGCGGTTTCTCCTCCAAATGCGAGGGGTTGGTATAAGTTAATCGTGAGCGTTTGTGTGGCACCACTGCCTCCTAATATTAGACTGCGACTAGTGCACACTGCTCTAAGACTTATTCCGAAACTGAAATTCTGCTAATCCTCCGTAGGTGTCTTCCAGCTCTGTAGAATGGTTCCAGTTGCCGACTACGACGACCTCACGATTGCTTGTGGAATTCCCGCTTGAACGGAAGCGAACCTGCTGTCAATTCTATTCGATGGTGTCCCACCGTCATACAGCTCCAAAGCTCCAATCGTATTGATCCGTAAATTATCCACAATGGTGGATTTTAGCGTGGTTTCACCTGCCGTCTGCGTGATGTTCTCCGCAGTTGTAAATGGTTTCCTCGCTGTTAAGAGGGATGCGTTAAATTCCAAGGCGGTGATGGTTCCTCCTCCAGGTTTAATCACTAAACTCCCCGTTTCCGAAACCGTATCATACTCCAATCCTGCGTTTTTCTGCGTTGCCAAAGAACCTTCCCCCACATACAAACCGCCTCCTGATGCTAATGAATACACGCCCTGTTTAGCAGTAAGAGTGTCCTCTACTTCTGTCAGCGTTTTCAACTGAATGAGTCCTGGTATTGTATCTGAGAGTCTTATATATTCCTGTGATAGACCTCCACTGTCCGTGCTTGTGAACACCATACTGCGAACAAGATTAAATGAACTGTATTCTAAACTAAACTTATACGGCTCGGACGGGTCTACAAGCGAAATCGGTTGGAATGCTGTAAGATTCCCAGTTGCCGTGAGTGAGTCAACTTCTGTATCGCCTTGAACGGTAAGATTCCCAGTTGCCGTGAGTGATTTCACTTCTGTTTCGCCTTGAACGGTAAAATTCCCAGTTGCCGTGAGTGAGTTAACTTCTGTATCGCCTTGAACGGTAAGATTCCCAGTTGCCGTGAGTGATTTCACGTCTGTTACGCCTTGAACGGTAAAATTCCCAGTTGCCGTGAGTGATTCCACTTCTGTTTCGCCTTGAACGGTAAGATTCCCATAGAACTACCACGGAACCGCTGTGTTTGCCGCATTCAGATCCGCTTTGATTTCGTTGTTAGTATTGTTCCTAATACGAACCTATCCAATCTTGCCATCTCCCGCCGTAAACAATTCAACCCCAGATTCGGCACTATTCTCACCAACTCGTAACTTTCCCTCTTCATCCGTGGAGTCCTTTATATACATAATTCCCTAACCGCTTCCTTGTCCGTTCGTATTGATACGTGGATTCGCACCAAACGCACTTGTTCCAAATGTGATTCCAGTGAATCCTACGATTTCTCCTTGTATCGCTGTCAAGTCTCTCCCAACCGACACATTATTCTCAACGGTTAAGTCGGTCAGCACCAAGTTCTCCAAATCCACTTCTCCATTGATAGTTAGGTTATTCACATTAAATATATCATTACCATCCATATCGACTTCCTGAATGGCGGGAAACCTCGACCAACGTGAGGCATTGACCCCCGTCGGTTCGGGTTGATAAAAAGATGCGTCATCATTGCCTACAAATCCTGAACCAAGAAATGACATTCGTTTAGTATAATATGTTATTATATACGGATATAGTAAATGGACTACTACGCAGGACGGCTTACGATCAAGAAGCCCCCAGTGATCAAGAGTCAGGTTGATGTCGACCGCTATATGGAACAAGTTGTGTCTCAGTTCAACCCCGATGATCCCGAACTGATGAAGATGCCCCAGCTATGCTTCGGCAACCCAGTGAAAGAGCGACTCGACAGCGATTACAAATACGATCTGTTGGAGATGAAAAACGAGTTAGATAAACAATATCAAGAATAGAAGTCTATAGAAAGAGGAAATGTGCTGGTGGTTGACAAGAAACAACAATCTCGCCCAACAAGTCAAGTCGCTACAGGAAGAAATACGCCTATTGGATAGGGAGAAACACCAATACAAGAAACAAGTAATTGAACAAGCCCAACGCTTTTCGATTCTAAGCGATAAGTTCATGTGGCTCGTCAAAAAACAAAAAGCTATAGTAAATGGAAACCAAGAAGCCAAAGCGGAAAATGAGCGAAAAGCAGTTGGAAGTGTTGCGTCTGGCGAGGGAAAAGAGACGGCGATAGTAGGCAGAGTAGAGGGAGGCGAAGAAGGCTCTAATGGAACAAAAACCGACGCCTGAAGAGACGCCTGAAGAGACACCTGAGCCACCTGAACCATCACCTGAGCCTGTTTTAGAGAGTGAGGGCAAACCACGGAAACAACCGAAGAAAAAGGTGAAACAAACAGTCGCCGAGGAGAGCGACGAAGAGAATACCTACGTCCGCCCAACGACCCCAAATGACTACCCCAAGAAACCGAAACGGAAAAAAAGGAAAATAGTCGAAGAGAGTGATAGCGAACCTGAAGAATAGATTATAGTGGTAAAACGCAGGAAGAAGCCGAATGTCCGCTATATATACGAAGATGATCTACAACAGGCTCCCGTGTAGTCCCAAGAACAATATAGACCGCAACCAAAGAGCATTCAGCGAGGCAACCGTAATCAAAGTGGAATGGATTCCCTAATTCACTATGGGTTCTCATTTTGAAGAAAGTGTGTTATTTAGATAAATTGTTTCCAAAAGTCTTTTTTAAATAAGGCTATTTCTTTATCGCTCACGAATCCGTCTGTATTGACATAATGAATGTTGGTTAGTTCGGCTTACGAATGAGCAACAATTCAAAGCTTCCAAGTGTCCTCAATTGATCGTCATCGATGTCGTCTTCGTATCCCTACCAAAGACTGGCGTCGTTCTGTAAATCGTCGGTCGTAATCCACTACGAGTGGGTTCTCCACCCTTGCTGTGAGAAGTTTAGATTAATCATGAATTTGAATTCATCAAAGGGGTTTTCGCCGTCCTCCTCATTGTCTCTAATGTATTCCTATACATCTCTCGCCGTGATAGGCGCGGTCGTATCAAACCTCATACTCCAGATGGGTCGTCCATTGAGTTGGAGATTGGTTCTCGTTGGGTCTTCAAACGTAATCATTGTGTTTTGTGGTCTATACTATAGACAACGAATTAATACTTAAGTGATTGAACGCACTCTCACGATTTCCTCTCATCAATTTTACATACGGCGGGGGAAAGAAGTCCTTGGCTCGATAGTCAGTAATCATGCTGTCCAACTGCATCGTGAAAGACGTGCCTTGAGATCCAGCGAGGCAACCGTAATCAAAGTGGAATGGACGCCCTGGCTCAATATGGGTTCTCATTTTGAAAGTGTGTGATGAAAATTGAGGCCGCTACTTAAATATACTACTACAGTATACATTATAGAATGGCTTCAAGTAGCGATACAGTTTAGAGCTATAACAAGCAGTATTACGAGAAAAATAAACAGAGATTGAAAGAGAAACTTAAATGTCCTTGCGGGTCGTACGTGGCGAGATACAATCTAAATCATCACCATAAATCAAAGAAGCACTTAGCGTTCGTGAATTCCATAGTAGAGTAGCTCAGGGTACAACTACGAGACGCTAATACCACAATTAAGTCTCTCCAAGTGTAAAGACCAAAATAAAAGATGTGTGTATAGTGAGAGCCACAACTGGTTTCTTACTATTTCAAGAGTAGTTCATTCTACAAAAGCCCTTGGGGTTCTTGTAGATTCTTAGACAAACTCTTTCTTTTTGGCGTGTTGAATATAACAAGAGCCGACCTTTTCCAATTTCCAGTCGCCGAATCGATCACTCATGGAAAGCCCGGGGATTTCCTTCGAACTGACGAAGCCGTCCGTGTTCACGTAGTGGATTTTCTCGAGGTGAGGCTCGATGACTCTGGAAAGCCGGACTCTTCCGGTCGCCGTTAAGAAAACCCCTAGACGAGCCCAGCACGTCTCATACAGAGACTTACACCCTAGAGGAATATATTCGCACCTATACACGTCTGGTCGGGTCTCATATACCGACACGACGGAATCGCAATCGATCGGGGGTTGTCCTATCGTTCTGTATTTCACTTCTTTTACCTTCGCACACAGAGAACCCCAGAGGAAATTTAGCAGGCGTTTTGCGAACACAACTCCGTGCTTTTTCTGTTGATAGAATCGATACACGGTTTCCTTGAATGCCGATTTTGCCTAGATGCGTCGGTCGCTAGGGTAGAGGAGGGCGTTGGCTTCGCCGTCCTATACGAGTCGAACGGTTGCCCCAGTCTCTAACGCTCTTTGGATTTCGATGGAAGTGTAGTATTCGTTTTTTCGATTCATCACGAGCTTTTCCAGATGGGGTGATATCTTGACTCGGTAAATCCCATACCTCCATATGCCGTCCTCGGGTTCCTGGGAAAGGGTTTGAAAATCTCCGGATTTTATTGGAATGTTCATAGAAGACGCAAGAAGGCTTGGATAATAGGAACGAATGTCGTAGAGGTGAGCCTTAGGAAGTTTGGTGTCGTTGTTCGCCCAGTTCAGTCCACCGCCGGACGCCTTCGAAATCCACTCGCTCTCCTTCCGGTCTAAAGGCTCACACTCAAACAGTCGAGCGTAGTGCGAGAAGAAGTATCGAATACACTTGTCGAACCTTCCACTCCACCTACTTATGTCTTGGAAATCGTTTCGCTTGACGGCTTCGTTGTTTTCGTAGTTTTCCCTCCACGCCTTTTCCAGATCACCAGGCGACCGCACAGGGACGACCCAATTGCTTCCATACACATTCTAATACATTGTATGAGACGGGACTTCTTCTACCTTGGTTCCGTCGAAGTTAAGATATACATATGGCGTTTTCCGGAAGCTTGTGATGAGAGGTTTAGGAGCGGGAAGTTTCTTTACATTCAGATTGCGAATGGAAGGTGGGGATTCGAACGTGGCGTGTCCGGATTTTGTTCGAATGGTTATACTTTTATTCTTCTGTGATTTGTATACATTTCCAGATGTGCGGGAGTGGTCACCGACGAGATGAATAGGAATCTGTAGTAATTTCTCGATGTCGGGAATTCTGTCGAGCGGGACTTTCTCGCTTCTGGATATGCCTAGCAATTCCTTAAACTCTATAGGAGTAATCCGTTTATTTGTCTTAGGTTGCTGGACGTTGGAAAACGGGAACGCCTTGCGGATTGCGTTGTAGAGGCAGTCGTTGTGGGGGTCGTTGCCCACCGCAGCTTCGATCGGTATCCGCTGCATGAGAGCCACGGAAAACCTCCGGAACGCAGTCGACGCCCAGTCGTCGGCGTCCACGTAGTTCGCCCAGAGGTCGCCCTCATCGAATTCCGAGGGAAGAATCCAAGGGGAAATGCTTCTCCACCCCCACGGAAATTCTACGCTCACCTTGATCTCGAATTGCTACATTTCCCCAGCTTGGAAATTAGCGGAAAGGTATTCCGTCATCTAAGAAGGTGTGATGGAGTCATTTACCGCCTCGAACTACAATTCATATATTATCCTACCTTGTTTTGTGAGAGGAAGCAACTTTGGAAATCCATCGACTATTTTGGCGATATCTTCCATTCTCGTTGATTTTTGTATAGAGTGATGTTTTATTCATAAGCCACGGAGGCGGTCAATTTTGCGTGTCCGTGTGTAAAATTGAGAGGGTGCGTGTCTTAAGACTAAACATCACTCTATACTAAAACAACAGAATGTATGACGCGGAACATGTCTAGAAGCTTCTCAACGAAAACAAAATCGACAAGGCGAAGAAATATGTGTGTTCCTACTTCTTCAAGGTGGAAGACGGAGTTTACTACCTTGATTACAAGAGATCCAGGAACGGAACGCTTCGATTCATCACGTGGGAAAATCTCAAGAATTCTCACCTGAGCACAGCCCTCGACACTTCCAAGTCTCCACAAAGGCTACAGACGGGCGCCAAGGTATTTAAGATGTTCAACTGGTTTTAGAAATAGCATTTTAAAGTGTATGACGTAGAGCAGGCTTACCAAGCCCCGATGGTAAATTACGAAACGAAAATGATTAATACCGTGCCCTCACCCCTGTATCTACCGGATCAGGTGGAAACCTTTTCCAGCTTCTCGATGAAGGTGCGGAAAGGAGCTATGATGGTTCTCAAGCACATCGAAGAAGTGTGGTGCGGGTCGCAAAAGGATTCCTACGAGTATGTGGTGCGGTGGTTCGCCGGAGTCATTGTGGGAGGTCGCAAGATGAAAACAGCTCTGAACCTGCTGACGCAGGAAGGCGCCGGGAAAGGAATTATCCTAGAATTCATCGCAAACAAAGTCATTGGAAGCGATCTGGCGATTATGATGGACAAGCAAGAAAGCATCACGGGAAATTTCAACAAAATCCTGATGGGAAAAGTCCTGGTAAACGTGAACGAGTTTTCCACCGAAACTAGGGCGCAGTGGAAATAGGCCAGAGACCGCCTAAAGACCCTAATCACCGATTCCACCTATGGAGTGAGGCAAATGTATCGAGACGAGGTTTCCGTAAAGAATATTATGAACATCATCATCACGTCCAACCGCTCTTCCGTCTAGGTCGATTACGACGACCGGCGGTATGTTATGCTGGACTGTTCTAACAAGCGGAAAGGCAACCACAGTTACTTTAATGACCTCGGGACATGCGTGGAAAGCGATGAGGTCGGTAAGGCGTTCTACTCCTACTTAAAAGGGGTGTGGGAAAAGGAGGGGGAATCCTTCGACTCCGCGGAACGACCCGAGACCGAGAACAGACGGGTTGCGGTGGCGGAAAACGTGCCTAGCATCATTCGATACATCAAGTACCAATTCCTACCCCGTAAAACAGATATGAACATCACGCATCAAGACCTGAAGGCAGAACTTAAGATTGTCCTTGGAACTCAACATATTAAGGATTCCACGATAAAGTCATAGCTCGCACTCATTGGAATTAAGTGGATACGCCGAACGATCAATGGTCAAAAGCTGTGTGTCTATCGGTATGACTGGAAGAACGTCGTGGATAGACTAGTTGACAAGGGATTTCTCCTAAAGAGCGAAACGGTGTATTAGGATTTGGTCGACGAAGAGGAACCAGAAGAGGAACCAGAAGAACTCGTAGATGAGGTGTCCGAACTCAAGGCGGAGATCCAGCGCCTTAATGCGATAATCGAGCAACTCGAGCTGGAAAAGGAGCTGGACGTAATGGAGGTCGACGTAAAGGAGGTCGCAAAGCGGAGCATAGCGGAGGAAACCAGTGTCGGGGTGGCCGAGTAGAAATCCAAACAACCGCCTAAGCTGTCTGTGAGCTTTGCCCTCGGACTAAACAAAATAAAGCTTTTAAGAAAAGCTTAACCAAAACGTATGGAGGTCTCCCCCTAAAGCTTTTAAGAAAAGCTTAACCAAAACGTATGGAGGTCTCCCCCTTGGGATATAAGGCGGTCTCCCCCATTGGGCTTCTTTGGAAATCCTTGGGAAGGTCGATCGGTTCGTTCGTTGTAAAGCTTTTAAGAAAAGCTTAACCAAAACTTACTT
>Ga0222702_1000471_pt1 | contig 11419 bp, 13 predicted proteins | sample AntAcemetage1504_FD_181152 | JGI IMG/M metagenome (GOLD analysis project Ga0222702, IMG submission 181152) | Saline water microbial communities from Ace Lake, Antarctica - #1504 | ecosystem: Environmental > Aquatic > Non-marine Saline and Alkaline > Saline | place: Antarctica: Ace Lake...
TATTGGAAACCTATACTGCAGAACAGCAGGTAAATCTGATAACCCTTTCTGACTTTATTTGTGTAGTTCGGGAAAGACAACAAAAAATATGATGGCAGATGTTCACAAACCGGAGGTACGCTCATACAACATGAGCCAGATTAAAAGCAGGGACACAAAGCCCGAAATCATGGTTCGTAAGTTTCTGCACGCAAACGGTTTTCGCTACCGCCTTCACGATAAAAATCTGGTTGGAAAACCTGATATAGTTCTGAAAAAGTACAACACCGTGATTTTTATTCATGGCTGTTTCTGGCACGGGCATAAGGGCTGCAAATACTATGTGATACCCAAAACCCATACTCAATGGTGGCTTGACAAAATTAACCGGAACAAGGGAAAAGATATGGAAAGCATCATAGCTCTTCAACAGGACAACTGGAATACTATCACAATTTGGGAATGTGAACTAAAAAAAGATAAACGGCACAAAACCCTTGAAAAACTGATTGTAAAACTGAATGGCTAACCCCAACCTTACATCGTAATCTTCTCTTCCTTTAGCAATTTTTCCTGTTTCTTCCTTTTTGCTTCTATTTTACCTTTACTCTGTGGCTGTATTACCTTCATCATGGCAGCAGTTACAGCTATTACAACGGGAACAGCAACCGAATTACCAAACTGTTTGTATAATTGTGTGTCTGAAATCCCAATGTCCTTGATGATAAATTCCTTCGGGAAACCCATTAATCGTTTACATTCTTCCGGTGTCAGACGTCTTGGGTTCTTACCCTTGCCCTGCGGTATCAATATTTCCGAACCGTCCTTGTAATAACGGGCACTAAGGGTACGCGCCACGCCATTCAAATCTGTCAAACCGAAACCGAAACCGTTTCCTTTCGCCTTGTGCTTTTTGGCATACTCCTGCAGGTAATCCCAAAGGTGATTGGTCAGTGTATACTTTGAGTCAGGTTTCTGTTCGAGTACGTCTTCGAAACGCTGATCGTTTTTAAGTGTTTTCGGAAAAGCAAATTCCACATCCCCGCCAAAACGCGCCTTACTGAATCCGGCAATAAAAATCCGTTCACGGTGCTGCGGAACGTAATGCCTTGCATCAAGTATTTTGCTGAAAACCACATAGCCGAGTTCTTTTAGTGTTTCCTCAATCACCCTATACGTATTACCCTTATCGTGAGATTTAAGATTCTTCACGTTCTCTAACAAAAATGCTTTCGGTTTTTTTGCATCAATAATTCTGACAATATCAAAAAATAAAGTACCCTGCGTTTTATCAAGAAACCCATGCTGTCTGCCAAGTGCATTTTTCTTGCTTACCCCTGCAATACTGAAGGGCTGACAAGGGAAACCGCCAAGTAGAATATCATGGTCGGGGATTTTGCTTTGATCAATCTTGGTAATGTCGCCAAAAGGCACCTCCCCAAAATTAGCTTCGTAAGTTTTCTGAGCGTATTTGTTCCACTCTGAACTGAATACACACTTTCCATTCTGTTCCTGGAAGGCAATACGGAAACCGCCAATTCCTGCGAACAGGTCAATAAAAGTGAAATCGGGGTACTCCACAGGAGGAAACGGCACATCATACTCAAATGGCAATTGGTAATGAAATTCCGGCTCTGCAACTATTTGTAAAAACGCCTCTGCATCTTCCTTGAAATACTTTCCGGCATCTTCTCCGTTACTTTGCCAGTAGTGTGTTAAAGCAGCCGCACCATATTCGAATTTATTGGCTTTTTCAAGACGTAATCTCTTCTTTATGTCAGAATATTTTGTTAGCATTTTTTTCAAGCAAATGTAAAAGTTATGTTTCGTAAAACCTGGAAATTTTTGATTGAATTATTAACAAGAACGATTTGTCATCCCAATTTAGAAAAAATCTTAACTATTATGCTGAATATTGTATTTTGACTTAAACCTTTTAATACGATATATTTCTAATTCTTCTGCCTTTACCTTGGTTTTAGGATCATTAAATACAAATTCATTGAAAATTTTGCCGCTTGCTTTATGTTCATTAATCCTTGTATCTAATCGATAACCCTTTGAGATACCATCATACACTCTTTTACCATTATGTTTTAGAGTGTAATTAATAGTGTCTTTTGGGTTATCGAAAACAAAAGTTAATGCTAAGCTGCCAAGCCCACCAATCCAACTGCCACTTCGAGTAAAATCCTGTTTTTCTTCCTCTGTTTCTCCAAGTGCACGACCGACAAGGTAACCAACTCCTATTCCCAAAAGAGTCCACAAAGTTCTGTTTTCCATTTTCATAGCAAAATTGATTTAATTATTATTAACAAAGTACAGCTATTTGCCTAATTTATAAAACGCCTTGTCAATGTCCATGATAGACTTGTTTATATCCCTGATTGCTTTTTTGTTTGTGCCATTGCTGTCTACCAACTGGATTTCCCTACCACAGTTGCATTTCATCAATGCTTCATTGGCAACTTGTTTCAGTGTAACAGTTATTGGCCTTTTACATTCGGGACAATCAATCTTTACGGTTTGCTTGCTTATATCTATCATACCTTTTAGTTTTTTTCACAAGTTTCTTTTTTATTAGCAGAAACAAGTTTATATGTATCCGAGACCTCTAAGGTTCCTGTACTTTGATTATGTTTTTTACAAAGAGGGATAATATACCATTTATTATCCGTTGAATCTGCTTTTTGAACGTGTGCACCTTGTAAATCTGTGCCTAAACACGTTTTTTCAGTACAATATTTAGTTCTTTGCCCACTAAAATTTTCCCAATGTTTGAGCCAACTGCCACATTTACAGTTATTATCTGACGTACCATTGATATTTATAACTTTTGCCATTTTATTACGAATTTCAAGATTATTTCATTTTCTTATTAACAGATTCCTTCCCCTTGTACACATTGGCAACAGCTCTTCCATATTTGTCACGAGCAACCGTATTAATACGGACTTCCTCACCATGAATGAGTTTTTGCAATTTTGCCTTGGCTGCTCCGTAACCCTTCTGACCTTTTTCGGGCGTATCAACGTTAGCCAGCCGTACAGGTTTCTTTCGGCGTGAGGTTATAAATGTATCCCCGTCAATCACTTTGGTAACCTTTTCTTTTGCCATAATTTATGTTTTTTTATGTGGACTTCATTTATTTTACAGCAAAGATAATAAATTAGAACAAAAAATAGAACAAATTGAAAAAAAATATTACTTTTGTTCAAAACTTTTCGGAATGATGCAACTGCACCCAACACAGGAAGCCCTACTGGAACTGCTGAAAAACAATGTTACCGACCCGCTAACCATCCGAGAGTTGCAGGTCACCTTGAACATTTCATCACCAAGCGTTGTATACCATCATATTCAACAGTTGGAGAAAAAGGGCTACTTGAAAAGGAATCCGCACAACCCCAAAGACTATCAGATATTGACGGACCCTGATAAGCCCATTGTATACATTAACCTGTACGGAATGGCGCAATGCGGTCCTAACGGTTTGTTGCTTGATGGCAATGTGGAAGACCGCATTCCCATCTCACAAATGTTAATAAAGGTTCCAGCAGCCGATGCTTTTCTGGTGAAAGCAAGAGGCAATTCAATGGAACCCAAAATTAAAGAAGGTGACTTGGTCATTGCCAAAAAGAGTAATGTAGCAGAGGATGGCGATACAGTGGTATGCGTGCATGATTTAAAAGTTATGATTAAGAAATTCTACCGGCAGAAAGATAGAATAATCCTGCAATCTGAAAACTATTCGACTCATCCGCCGATTTTAGCCAAGTTATCAGAGGTAAAAATCGAAGGGGTAGTAAAAGGAATAATTCAATACAGCTGAAATGGAAAAATCCAACTGGAACCCGATAATTACCACTTATATTTAACCCAACGCTGTTTTGCACATTGGCGTACTCGTTCCTGCGTGCGCTAAAGAGCAAAACCGCCAGCGCATAGATAGAAGAAAAAAGAAAACAAAAACCCTCTTCCACCACGCAATAAAGCTAGATGAACTTGAGGGACAAAAATAGCACTAAAAATGTGGGCTACAGTTGCCAATCGAGTAGCCAGCCGCTAGGCCAATAGCCTAGCGGAGAAGCTCTCACACCACCCAGCGTACGGGTCTCGTACTGGGCGGTTCATTAAACAATGGGGAACAATGTAAGGGTAAATTTTTCTGGCGCAACTTTCTTATACCATGTAATAAGGGGTTCGTACCCTCTTTTTACTAATCGGTCAATGGTTATGGTAGTATTCAGGATCGGGCTTTGAGCAATTGCCCAACCACCCAATCTGCTACTGCTCCATCTGTAAGCATCCTTAGGGTTAACACCTAGCCTAATGAGATTTTTCCGTTTTCTTACCCTCTTTTTCCAGTGGTGCCAGATGCAATATCGAAGGCGATTTCTTAACCATCCATCTAGCTCCAAGAGTTTTCCCTGGATATTTGCCAGACGGAAATTATTAATCCATCCTCTTTGTATTTGCTTTATTTTCTGCACCCTTTCTTTAAAACTCATAGGATTAGTTTTACGGGTTACATCCTTAAGTTTGGCTTTAAATGACTTCCATCGTGTTGAGTCAACTATTAGTTGGTATTTGCCCTTCTTACCTTTTTGGTAGGTGGGTACAAACCCGTAACCTAATATTTTAAAGTTGACAGGCCGACGAATACCACTCTTCTCCCTGTTGATTGGTAGTTTTAGTTTGTCCCGAAGGAAAACATAAATAGCATTACCAATCTTTCGTGCTTCATTCCTGGTTTTGCAGTAAATACTAAAGTCATCAGCATAGCGTACAAAGCGTAGCCCTTGTCTTTCCATTTCCATATCCAGCTCATGTAATATGATATTAGACAGTAATGGGCTGATAGGGCTGCCCTGTGGTACGCCTTTTCTGCGTTTGACCAGTTTACCTTTAATCCAGATTGGCGCCCTCAACCATCTGCGAATTAGTTGCAGTGTTGTTGGGCACTTTACTTTATGGTACAGTAAATTCATTAACAAGCAATGATCTACTTCATCAAAGAATCCCTTTAAATCTATATCAACTATGTGTTGATATCCAGAGTTAATGTAATCCATTGATTTGATTACCGCCTGCAATGTGTTGCGTTTCGGTCTAAACCCGAAGCTGTAATTTGAAAACATATACTCGAATTGGGGCATTATTACACGGTTTACAGCTTGCTGTAGCATACGGTCTATTACCGTAGGTATGCCCAGTAAACGTTTCTTCCGGTTGCGTTTTGGTATTTCCTTACCTCGTATGGGTTGCGGTATGTAGTTACCATGGCGTATCTGTTCTGATAGATCATTCCGGTTTTCATCCAGATAACCTTTCAGTTCTTTTACACTCATTTTGTCTACTCCACCAGCCCCTTTATTGCCTACTACTTCTTTGCAGGCATCGGTAAGATTCCTAGCGCTTAATACCTTGTCAATTGTTTGCATACATTTTCCTTTCCCTGTTGCCTTTGCCGGTGGCTTCCGCTTATAGCTGATCCATTCGGCATAGCAACTGTTTAATGTTCAACCCTTCCCTTGTAATCCAAACCGTTCCGCTGGCTTTCAATTTCGCTTTTGGACTCCATTTTCTTTTTACAGGTACTATGGTATCTGCTGACTTCTTGCCTTAACCAACTCGTGATTGACAAGATCTCCCCCGGTAAGAGCATTTTCCTTCATCCAATTCCTGCGACATCTACTGCTGAACGATTTGGTAACCTTTGGACGTTGTAATGATGTGTTCACTTATCCTCGTTCAACAGCCTCATATGTCATTTCTGTTCGTCAGTACCGGACTTTGCCGTTTGGCTTCCTTCACTGCATGGGTCACCCCAAACCAGCTTGCCACTTGCTAATGCTTCCGAGCGTTACCTCGGCGCATAAGGGACTTTCACCCTCTGGAAAAATATTCCCGCCTCTAGGCTCTTTTATCTCATAAAATTTGTATTTTACGAATTTATTCAGAGCTTCCAGACGGGTGTGCTCATGCTCATGCAGGGCACACACATGCTATAAATTCAAGCGGGCGGAAAGTGCTAATATGAAACAGTTTACAAGTAGTAAACAACAGTGCAACCTGAAAGAAAAGTGCAAAAAAATGCCCGCCAGTATTTATAGCTGATCGTTAGGGGCAAGTGTAAAAAATCGCACTGCAACAGACACATGATTGAAAGAATATTGATAAGCGGAATTTAGCTCTTTAGGTTTGGTGCAAATTGAATGAATTTATTTTGTTTTTTCTTCCCTCGCTTAAAAGAAAAGAAGAAACCCAACAAACATTTTTCAAAATTTATTTTACATTTGCAAAAATAAACTAGGGGTGTCTAACTTTCAGGCTGAGATTATACCCTTTATACCTGATCAGGATAATACCTGCGTAGGAAAGTAAAGAGAAAATCAACTTTTCAAAAGTTATACTCCCCTGTTTATTTAAGGTATTAACTTAATAAACAGTAAAATGGAACAAATTGTATCTGCAGGAATTGTTGATTCCTATTTTAACAAACTCAAAGAAAATTTATCGGTTGATGTTGCGATTGTCGGAGGTGGCCCTTCAGGATTAGTTGCATCATATTATCTGGCAAAAAAAGGGCTAAAGGTTGCATTATATGAACGCAAACTTGCTCCCGGTGGTGGAATGTGGGGTGGCGCAATGATGTTTAATGAAATAATAGTACAAAAAGAAGCCTTATATATTCTTGATGAATTCAATATTGCTTACAAGCATTACGAAAAGGATTATTATACTCTGGATTCAGTACATGCAACATCCGCCCTTATTTACCATGCAACCAAAGTAGGGGTAAAAATATTTAATTGTACTTCTATCGAAGATGTTGTTTTACAAGATAACAAAGTATGTGGAATTGTTTTAAACTGGGCTCCGGTACATCGCGAACACATGTACGTTGATCCATTAGTTATAATGGCAAAAGCTGTTATTGACAGTACAGGTCACGACTGCGATATTGCCCGCACTCTTGAACGGAAAAACAATATAAAATTAAACACTGAAACAGGTAAAGTGATGGGTGAACGCTCATTATCTATTGATGAAGCAGAACGCACAACAGTTGAGAATACCAAAGAAATTTTTCCGGGAATTTATGTGTCTGGTATGGCATCAAATGGTGTTAGTGGGGGCTTTAGAATGGGACCTATTTTTGGTGGAATGCTTCTTTCCGGAGAAAAGGTTGCCAATTTAATAGCAAAGAATTTAAGTAAATAAGATGGAAAACTTTGGCATATATATTATAATTACCAATCCTCAATTGTCCTACACAACTATTGCTGAAAAATGTGTTAATCAAGGCATTAAAATGCTGCAATTACGTGAAAAACATCTTTCCGATAAAGAACTTATAAAGATTGGTAAAGAAATACGCAGTATCACAAAAGGAACGGAAACAAATTTTGTCGTAAACGACCGACCAGACATTGCTGCCATTTGTGATGCTGATTTCTTGCATCTTGGACAAGATGATATTTCTATTGAGGATGCAAGAAAAGTTGTCGGTAATATGAAAATTGGTTTATCAACACATTCGATTGAACAAGCGAAAGATGCGTTGACAAAAAATCCTGAATACATTGGATTTGGTCCGATATATCCTACAAATGCAAAAGCCAAACCCGATAACCCCGTAGGTACAGAACAATTAAAACAGGTATTGGAATTTGCTACAGTGCCTGTAGTGGCTATAGGTGGTATTTTCCCTGATAATATTGAACATGTAATTGAATCAGGGGCGAAAAATATTGCAATGGTGCGACATTTTATGCAAACTGATAGTTTCGATAAAAGGATTGAAGTTTTAAACGAATTATTTAATAAGAAAAAATGAGTACACAAATACAAAAAGCAAAAAATGGCATTATTACTCCTGAAATGCTCGAAGTAGCCAATAAGGAAAATGTTGATGCCGATTGGCTTAGAAATGAAATAGCATTAGGAAAAATTGTAATCCCTAAGAATAAAAACCACAATTTTCCTGTTCGTGGAATTGGAAAAGGATTAGCAACAAAAATTAATGCAAACATAGGCACATCAGAAAAGCACTGCAACTTTACCGAAGAGATTGATAAAATGAGAGTTGCAATAAAATATGGTACCGATGCTATTATGGATTTATCTACAGGTGGCAACCTTCGAAAAATTTTACAACAAATAATTTCAGAATCACCTGTAATGATTGGCACAGTACCAATTTATGGCGTAGCAACACGATTACTATCAGAAGGTAAAAAAATAGCACAACTCGATCCCGAAGAATTATTCAATGAAATTGAAATTCAGGCTCAAATGGGTGTTGATTTTATGACACTTCATTGCGGGGTTACAAAATCTTCCCTTTCGTTTTTAGATAATGATGAAAGAGTTTGCGGTATTGTAAGTCGGGGTGGAGCATTGTTGAAACGATGGATGGTGGACAATAATAAGGAAAATCCACTATATGAGCAATATGACAGGATACTTGAAATATGCCAAACATATGATGTTACCATCAGTTTAGGTGACGGATTACGACCGGGATGTGGCACTGATGCTACCGACAGGGGACAAATTGCCGAATTATTAATTCTTGGAGAACTGGTTGATCGTGCAAGAGAAAAAGGTGTGCAGGTGATGGTTGAAGGTCCCGGACACATGCCTTTAGACCAGATAGAAACAAACATGAAATTGATGAAAAGAATTTGTCATGACGCACCTTTTTATGTTTTAGGCCCTCTTGTTACCGATTCGGCACCAGGCTACGATCATATTGTCGGAGCTATTGGTGGCACTATTGCGGCTATTCATGGAGCAGACTTTCTATGTTATGTAACACCTGCTGAACATTTATGTCTTCCCAATATTAATGATGTAAAGGAAGGAGTAATGGCAAGTAAAATTGCTGCTCATAGTGCAGATATTGTTAAAAATATTAATGGTAGTCGTCAACGTGATTTTATTATTTCAAAAGCACGCCGAGACTTAGACTGGAAAACAATTTTCTTAAATGCTCTTGATCCTGAACTGGCACAAAAGAGAAAAATGGAATCGGAAAGTAGTAATGAAGATCATTGTACAATGTGTGGTAATTTATGTGCCGTGAAAAACGACAAAAACATCTGATGGATTATTTTTTAACAATTGCGGCTTCTGATAACAGTGGTGGTGCAGGCATCCAACAAGATATTAAAGTAGCCCATGATTTGGGATATTGGGTGCTTTCGGCTATTACCGGCATTACAGTGCAAGACTCTAAAAATGTTTTTGATATTGAGGCTGCCCCCCCCTATCTTTTAAAATCCCAAATAGAGCAATGTTTTTTGTCGTTTCCGGTTAAAACTGTCAAAATTGGGGCTATTTGCAGTACAGAGAACTTGCTGGTTATTGCCGATTGTTTGAAACAATTTCCTCAAAAACATGTAATCCTCGATCCGGTTTTATTTTCTACCGGTGGTGTGCCATTTTTGGATAAATCGTCATTGAATGTTTTACAAGAAGTATTGTTTCCGTTAACAGAATTAATAACTCCTAATAAACCCGAGTTTGAACTTCTCACAAATCATAAAATCACTTCAATTGATGAAGCGATATTGATAGAAACAAAAAAATGTAAGGAATGGGATACCTCAATTTTATTAAAAGGAGGACATTTTAATGAAACACTGATTAAAGAGGCATTAATTACCAAAACAGACGTTTACCGTTTTGAAAGAAAACGAAAAACATTCTCATACAGTCATGGCACTGGCTGCACCCTTTCATCAGCACTTGCATGTTTTATTGGTAAAAATATATCATTATATAATTCATATTCACTATCTTCGAAATATCTTATTGATTTTTATGATGAATTGCAAATTAAAATATCAAATTAACCAACCCTATTTGCAAGCACATTGCCAAAGGCATTTTTGCCATCGCACAAAAAACAAAATAAATTTATACTTCGTGGATACGACAATGCAACTTGACAGGATAGTTTTAAGAGCTAAATAGAAGATTATTAATGAAATATAAAGAACACCAGCCCCTAGTCGAGTAAGCTAGGGGAATTTCACCCCTAACTTCTCACAGAACCGTACGTGAACCTCTCAATTCATACGGCTCTTATTATGCAGTCAATAACTTAGGTTAATTGATAACCTAATGTCCAATGATAAAATAAATTCGGATACGAATTGTACACCCATCTCAACCATCCGACAGCTTTAACTTTGCTTCGTTTGAAACGTTTGTATTTATTCAGTGTCCATTTTATCATTCGATGATGCAAGTAGTAAAAGACGGGGCGCAAACAACTGCGGTTGATTTTCCCATAATAATTTAGCCAGCCTCGTATCTTTGGATTTAACAATATTGCCAAATCCTGAATAGTTCGCTGTGTCATATTATGAAAATTCAACTTAAACAACTCTTGTGTGATTCGCACTTTGGACTTACGGCTCATAATACAATCGAATTGCAGAAAACTTCCACCTTTCTTTAAATTCATCCGTATGGGACGAAAACTGAAACCCAAAAAATCAAATTGAACAGGAAATCCTTTTAGATTTCTTCCTGATTTCTTACAGTACACTACTTTTGTCTTTTCGGGATGAGCTGTAAGGCCACATTCCGAGAGACGTTGCTTTATAACTGCAAGTAAACGGGTGGATTCCTGATGTGTACGACAGTGGACGATAATATCGTCGGCATATCGGACCATTTGAACTTCTGGATAGTGGATTATTAGCCACTTATCAAAACAGTAGTGCATAAATAGATTGGCTAGTAAAGGACTGATGACCCCACCCTGTGGTGTCCCGTTTCCTGATGTTGACAATAATGTTCCATCTGGAAGTTGAACGGAAGCTTCGAGCCACCTACGGATATACAGTAATACCCATTTCTCCGAGACATGCAACTTCAGTGCTTTAAATAATAGCTCATGATTTACATTTTCAAAGAATTCCTTAATATCCAAATCAATTACCCAGCTGTATTTACGTACATTTTCTTGTACTTTCTTTACAGCTGCATGTGCACTCTTATTAGGTCGGTAGCCATAAGAATTTTCTAAGAATTCGGCTTCAAACCTTGGTTCCAGATAGCTTTTGATCACTTGCTGCGCTATCCTGTCCCTTACAGTAGGAACGCCCAATGGACGGATTTTTCCACCCTGTTTGAGTATCTCTACTCGTTTTACTTCTGGTGGAAAATAACTTCCAGAAGTTAGTCTGTTCCAGATTTTGTATAACTCTTTAGAACGGACTTTGTTGAAGTCATCCAATGTTTGTTGGTCAACCCCTGCACTTCCTTTGTTACTTCTCACCTTTTTGTACGCTTCCCACACCATCATCTTTGTTATGGGAATTGACTTTGTTTGTTCATTAAAAATCATCCTTAAAATTTTAAGTTGTCCTTAATTCTAAACTACATAATTGAAGCCCTTCACTCCACCCCCATTACA